>QMCD01000059.1_pt1 | contig 73744 bp, 95 predicted proteins | sample 1821841 | NCBI WGS metagenome assembly QMCD01 (sample SAMN01991225, study PRJNA193472) | Termite gut metagenome, whole genome shotgun sequencing project. | isolation source: worker | host: Macrotermes natalensis
ATCCTAGCCTGTTTTTTCCTTGCAGGATGTGCTGTAAAGCCCTGTGAGCCTATTATTAGAACAGAGTATGTAGAGGTAAAGATTCCTGTAGCTTATACGCTTAAAAGACCTTCTAGACCCCTCTACGTTGATGATATGCCAATTCCTGTGTACCTCAATGAGGTATTAGTATATACCAGAAAGTTAGAGGGTATTATAGATGCCACAAATAGATGATTTACGTGGAGAAGGTGTTGTTCGTGATGAAGTGTTCTACTGGGGAGGTAAATCTACCAGAGAGCTAGTGGAATACCTAAAGAAAGTGCTGGGCTCTAGCGGTTCCGGAGGTACTGTAAGATGGTTTGCCGATACTACCAGTAGAGACAGTTATTATGATGAACATCCGGATGAGTTGAAAGTAAATCCTTCAGTAGGAGTTGGTGATCCTGCTGTAGTTTGGCAGTGGAACGGTACTGCTTGGGTACAGGGAGCTATAGCTTTACAAGGACCTAAAGGAGACAAAGGAGATACTGGTACTCCCCCTACTGATGGCGGATACCTGATGACTCCTGAAGTCATGTCTTTTGATGGTACCAATACTACCTTTGCTCTTAAGTATACTCCTAAGTTTGTCTCAGAGTTGCTAGTACTGAAGAGTGATACTTTTCACTATCTGCAAGAGGGGGATTACACTATTACAGGTAACCAGTTGACTATTACTAATCCGGTTCTCCAGTCTGGGGATAAGGTTAAAATAGTTTACGGTATGTAAGGAGTTGTTACTATGTCTATCAAATTCCCTTTATTTCCAGAGAACTCTACCGGTTATGCTACTGAGGAAGACCTTACTGAACATGCAGATGACTGCCCTAATGTGGATGCTTTAGATAAGCGTATAACTGCTCTTGAAAACTCTGGGGGAGCTTCTCCTGGTGTAGATGAAGAGACAGTTAGAGATATTATAGGACCCATTATCAAATCGGAAATATTTACAAAAAGAAATTCCGTGATCACTTCACCCGCTAATTATTCAATGGCTTTGAATGGTAATACAACAGAGAAATACACTCTCTATTGGTCTCAATTGCCGCCAAATGGTTTGAATCCTGTTCAACCAGAGGATTATGTAGTTCAAAAAAGCGCTCTTTATAGTGGTGATGCTATTGATTTACTCATAGATTCTCCTGACATTGTTGCTGATCTATTAGAGAGTTATGGTGTCGCAACAGTTGATGAATTGAGAAAGCTGTTAGATTTTACAACACATCAACTTTCATTTGATGAAACAAGAATCCAAAATGGTATCAGGATTCTTTTGGTTCCTTACGGTACTCCTGTTGATTCTACAATGTTGTCCAAATGTATCATTCAAAAGGATATCAGCAGTATTGCTGATATCGATTACCTATTGAGAGATAAAGATAACGCTTATCCCTCAGGTTATGACCATCTAGCGAGAATGTCTGACATTCCAGAATCACAAGGACTCACACAAGAACAAACCGACATGCTCAATAATGCTGTTCCTTATGTAGATAATGCTCATATTGCAACTAAAGCGTGGGGTGAGTTTAGAGCAACTGATAAATGGGGTATCCCCTACCCTGTCGTTACAATTGGCCCTAATGACCATACAATCAACTTGACTGATGTAAAGGTTGGTGATGACCTATCAGGAGCTACTATTCATTTCAATGGAAATAATCTTCCATTACAGTTAGCTCCAGGAGCACCTTTATCCTACTTTCAGTGGGTAATTGAGACTCAGGTAGGGGTGGGAATTTGTATCAATGTTGCTTGGGACCATAATGTTATCTATGACCAGTCTAATGTTGATATTTATAATACACCTTCTGGAACTGATTTGACTGTTGCCAATTGGATTACAGACACCTTTACCTTTCCTGATGGTGCATTGGTAACCAATTTGCGCGATTTGGGTGGAAATAGGCAGTCTTGGAATGATGTTTTGGAAGCAATGGACCCTAACGGATGGTTACCTTCAATGGCGACTGTTGATGTCCATTTTCCTTCTACGTTGGTTGGAAATAAAGACCACAACATTCTGTTGAAGGGAAATGATCCAAGACCTTTCTACAACAATGAAGAAATTGCTCTTCTAAGCGATATACACCCTGAGATAGCTTACACTACAGAGACTACACTGTATGAGACAAATGTACAGATTCCACATGTACAGGGTCCTGATGGTGATATTCCTGTTGCTCCCTTGGAGGAATTAGTTTTACATGCACAGAATGATCAGGGTTACTGGGCTTTCACACAAGAGACTAGGAACCTCCTTACCTCTACTCAGGCCCTTAACTCAAAGCTTCAAGGTCAGATACAAGACCTGCTGAATAGAGTAGCTGTACTTGAGGATACCCCTCCTCCTGATCCAGAGCCTGTGTATGATATGGCTACTGGCCTTACCCTACATACTCCCGCTTTGTTGGGCTTGTTGGGTATAACTATAGGTGGAGTCGATAATATTGGAACTGGATGGACAGCACCTTCCGATGGTCTGTTAGTTGTAGATGGAGCTTCTACTATTGGTCTTCTTACTCCTGTTTGGGTTGCTGTAAATGGTACTAAAGCTGATCCTAGCGGCACTGTTCTTCTCCAGTTGTTGGGCGATGGTAGTAATGGCGAAATTGAAATAAAACAAAACGATGTAGTTACTCAGAGTGGAATGGGAAACATTACGTTCTACAAAAGGGTAAGCTAAGCGGTATACTCTTAGTAGATATAAACAATCGGAGAACACATGGAAAATACTCCTGTCACTATTGAAACTAGTTATAAACCTCTTACTGAATGGGCTAATGAACCTAAGGTTACAGAATTGCAGAGGGACTTGCTAGAAGCACTTCCAAGCCATAATCTGCATGTAACTAATGTAAATAGGTGGTTAGCTGCTTTAAGGGCTGAGATAGACTTCAAGCCGGAAGAGGGAAGGAGTAAGGTCCAACCAAAAGTCATACGTAAACAGTATGAATGGCGTTACTCCGCTTTGGAAGAACCCTTCCTGTCTACTGAGGATCTGTTTAAGGTTAACCCCGCTACTGCTCAGGATGTAGAAGCTGCTAAGCAGAATCAGCTTATCCTTAATAAGCAGTTTAGGGTAGATATCCCTAAGACTAAGTTCGTGAATAAGTTCGTTCGTACTGCTGTCAATACGGGAACCAGTCTTGTTAAGCTTGCTTGGGAAGAGCAAACTGGTATTATACTTGAAGAACAGATGAGACCTGTATTTGCTTCAACTCCTGAGGAGTTTCTTCCTTTCGCCCAGCAGCTGCTTGCTTCTGGACAGGTTGATGAGCCTACTATTATGCAAGTTATACAATCGGGACAGTTCAGGCAAATCCCTATTGGTGAAGAGCCTGTTACTGTCCAAGTCGAGAAGAAGTTTATTAATAGACCTATTATAGAGGTTAAAGATAGTCGTAATGCTGTTATTGACCCTTCCTGTGAGGGGGACTTGGATAAGGCTAGATTCATTATTGATAAAGTCCTTGTGGACATGTCTACGTTGAAACAGGATGGAAGATACACTAATCTGGATAACATTGTTGGTATAGACCAGAGCGTTACTGAGTTCGACAGCTACGAATGGGATTACCGTTATCGTTCCGATAAGAACTTCCAATTTCAGGATAAACCCCGTAAGAAGATGGTTATGTATGAGTATTGGGGTTATTGGGATACCAATGGAGATGGTATTGTAGTACCTATTGTAGCTTCCTGGATAGGGCAGACTATGATTAGGCTAGAAGAGAACCCTTATCCTGATAAGAAACTTCCCTTTGTGTTGTGTCAGTATTTACCTCCTGATGTGAATGTATCTCACGGTGACAGTGATGCGGAGCTTATAGAGGATAATCAAAGGATTATCGGAGCAGTTACCAGAGGTATGGTTGATCTTTTAGGTAGGTCTGCTAATGCTCAGATAGGTATACGTAAAGACCTGTTAGACCCTATTAATCTATCAAGGTTTAAGAGGGGTCAACACTTTGAGTACAACCCTGTTACTAGTGTTGATAATGCTATCTTTACCACTAAGATGCCTGAGGTACCTAATAGTGCTTTGCAGATGATTCAATATCAGAGTGCTGAAGCAGAGGCCTTGTCTGGTGTTATACCTTTCGGTAGTGCTGGGGGAGCTAATCCCAGTACCTATAAAAGTGCTACCAGTGTAAAGAGTGCTACCAGTGCTTCCGCTAGACGAGAGTTAGGTATTCTTAGGAGAATGGCAGATGCTTTTAAGGATATAGGTAAGAAAATCATCTCCATGAATTCTGTATGGTTGTCTGATGAGGAAGTCATACGAGTTACCGATGATAACTTCATTGCTATCAAACGTGATGACTTGGCTGGTGATTTTGACTTAAGGATAGATATCTCTACTGCTGAGGCGGATAATGCTAAAGCTGAAGACCTGTCTTTTATGCTACAGACCTTGGGACCAGCTTTGGGTGATTTAGGTATCATAAAGATGTTTGCCTCTGAGATAGCTGACCTTAAGAAGATGCCAGCACTTGCTCAAGCTATAAGGGATTACAATCCTGAACCTGATCCGATGGCTCAAGCTAAGCTTCAGGCTGAGATTGAGTATCTCCAGGCTAACACTCAGAAAGACCTTACTGCTGGTCAGAAGAATATTGCTGATGAGGTTCTTAAGTACGCTAAGGCTGAAGAGGCTGGAGCTAAGAGTAGGAACATTAGTAGTCAAACTGACTTGACTGACCTTACTTACTTGGAGCAGTCATCTGGGTTGAATCAGGATAGGCTGTTAGAGCAGATAGTAACTAAGGAACAGGCGAAGCCTAAACCCGCTAATAGTAATAATTAAGTTGACTTAAACTTAGTTGTATACTATTAGTATATACAAGTTGACCTTAAGGAGGACATTATGGAAAATTTTGAAATGAACGGTAGCGGAATGGAAGAGCAGATGCAGGATAGGGTCCATCTCACTTGGGAACAGGCTGAGAGGGAACGTAAAACCTGTGAGCACTACATCAAGCTTGGCGATGCTTTGGGTAGACTTACTCAGAATGAAGACTTTAAGCTCCTTATTCAAGAGGAGTACCTTAAAGAAGAGGCTGTACGCTTAGTGGATTTGCTTACTGAGCAGACCTGGATGGAAGAGAAAGCTGCTAGAGATAACCATAGGGAAAAACTTCATGAAAGTCTTTTAGCTATCTCTTATTTGAATTCTTACTTTATCTTTGTGGGTAGAATGCGAGTAGCTTGTATGCACAAAATGGAGCAGCTCAATAATGCTGTTATTGTAAACGAATAAGGTGCTATATGAGCGAAGAACAAGTTATAGCTATTACCCCAGGCTTAGAGCAGGAACAAGCTACTGATCTTCAGGAATCTTCCCCTTCACCAGAGGGGAGTAGTGCTGATGAGTTGTTTAGCAGCTTATCGGATGATGAAATAGAGAAGCTGTCGGATGACGACCTCAGGCATTTCATCGAAACTGGTGAATTAAAAGGAAAGGTAGAGGTAACTGACAATGGCAGTGAGCGCATTGATGTACCGAGTCCAGCACTTGCTGGGCAGCAAGATTCAGACTCCCGAGGAACGGGCAGTGTGGGTTCAGGCGAGAATCGACCGAAGAGCCGATCCGGCGAAAGTGATGGAAAACAAGGTTCTGAAGGGTTGGACGATGACTCCGCCCAATCCAATCACCCAGTAAATGTAAACTACGAAGAGGTCTACAAAAGCATCTTTACACCTTTCAAGGCTAACGGTAAGGAAGTTACTCCACGATCAGTAGATGATGTAATATCCCTTATGCAAATGGGAGCTAACTATCACAAAAAGATGGCAACTATAGCTCCCATGCGTAAGGTCGTGGAATCTCTAAACCAGGCAGGAATCAAAGAAGAAGATTTGAACTTCCTTATTGATATCCACAAAGGTAATGCTGAAGCTATTAAGACCCTTCTACAAAAGAACAAGATTGAGCCTATTGAACTCGATATGCAGTCAATTGGTTATAAGCCTGAAAACAATATCCTTAGTGATGATGATGTTGCTTTCCTAGAGACCGTAGATGAAATTAAGCCTTCATTGGCTAAGATAGAAGAAATTACTGGTAATCTCTGGGACAAACAAAGCAAGGACCATCTCCTTAGGAATAGAGAAGACTTATACAGACTTCATGAAGAGATTCAGATTGGTAGGTTCGACGCAGTACAGAAACAGGTGGAAACCGAAAGGATGTTCGGTAAGCATAAGGGTAAATCCGATTTGGAAGCCTACAGAGAGACCGTACAAAGGATGGTAGCGGAACATATGAAAGGGCAACAGACTAGTTCTGCCCCTGCTTCTAGTCCAGCACCTAAACCTGAAAATACAACTCACAAGCCTGTAACTAGTAACAAAGGTAAAGCTGCTCCTACTAGGAGTTCTCCTGGTACGGCTACTAGGGGAAAGTTTACAGCGGATGAACTCTTCCGTTTAACGGATGAGGAATTTTCAAAAATAAGGTTAGAAGATATTCTCTAACCGAAGAGGTGCATTATGGCTGAAGTTTTCGAACCCGGACGTGTATATGGTCCTAATGATGGTCAGAGTTCCAGTATTGGTCCTCAAATACTCTCTTTTTACTTTTATCGGAAAGCTCTTGTTGATCTAAAGAAGCACATGTTTTTCAGCCAGTTGGCTGACACCATTTCGATGCCTAAACACTTCGGTAGGACCATCAAGGTTCACCACTACATCCCTCTCTTGGATGATCGTAATATCAATGACCAGGGTATTAATGCCGTTGGTCTGAATATCACGGATGAAGTGACTATTACCATTACTGATCCTAGTGGTATGACTCGTTATGCTGTCGGTACTGGTACTGATGCCGCTACTGCTCTGACTGCCGCTCAGGCTAGGGCTGTGGATATCTTCAAGAACATTGATGCTTTTGATACCGATTACAACACTACCAAAGCTGCTCTGATTGCTGCTGGTTGGACCGTTGATGAGCTTGCTGCTGTTAATAGTTCTGGTAACCTCTACGGTAGCTCCCGTGATGTCGGTACCGTTGCCAAGAAGCTTCCTGTCATTGGTGACAATGGTGGTCGTGTTAACCGTGTTGGATTTACCCGTTTGAATTTGGAAGCTACTCTGGAACCTTTTGGCTTCTTCGATGAGTACAATGCTGCTTCTATGGACTTCGATGATGATTATCAGCTTAATCAGCATATCTCTCGTGAGACTCTTAGGGCTGCTAACTACATCTATGAAGATACCCTTCAGATCGACCTTCTGAATGGTGCCAATGTGGTCTACTATGGTGGCAACGCTACCAGTACCGGTACCGTTACGGCTGAGGGTACTAATCCTTCTGTTCTCTCCTATGATACCCTCATTGATATCGACAACGTCCTTAACAATGTTCTGTGTCCCAAGGATACTACTATTATCGCTGGTAGCACCATGATTAATACCCGCACTGTTGCTGCTGCCCGTTACGCTTATGTGGGTAGTGAGTTGAAGAAATCCATCCTCAAAATGGATGACTTCCACGGTGAGCGTGCTTTCATTCCTGTTCAGCAGTATGCCAAAGCTGGTGATATTGCTCACGGTGAAATCGGTAGTATCGCTTACTTCCGTTTCATTGAGAACCCCCAGATGCTTCATTGGGATGGTGCTGGTGCTGCTGTGACCACTAACCCCGGTTACCGTGAGGCTAATGGTCATTACAATGTCTATCCTGTCCTGGTGGTTGGTTCCGGTAGCTTTACCACTGTCGGTTTCCAGATGAGTGGTACTAGTGGTAAGTTCAGGATCATCCATAAAAAACCTGGAATCGACATGGCTAACCAACATGATCCTTATGGTGTGCGTGGGTTCTACAGTATTCGGTGGTACTATGGTACCCTTATCTGGCGTCCTGAGTGGATTGCTTTGATTAAGGTTGTGGCTGAGAAGTAAGCTAACGGAGGTTATTAAAAGTAGGCGAATGAAGTATAGAGAGTCCTCCTCCTGCTCTAGTAGAAAACCGCCTACTACTCTCAAGGGGGATTGTATGGAATACAGTTTGGATGACTTAAAGCTTATCGCTACAAAGGTTGGATGTAATTACCATCCTAACATATCTCAGAATAGTCTTCAGGTTAAACTGGAAGAGTTTCTGGAAAAGAATAGCATTAGTTTAGAGGCTTGTTATATCAAATACTGCTCTTCTGATAAAGAAGTCAACAATAAGGAACAAGAGGAACCAACTATGGAAGAAGTTTCAGTGAGTAAACCCAATATCGAAAGATTGAAGAATCTGACCTTCAAGGAAGTTGAAGTAAAGAAAGAAGCTGAAGCTGCTAAAGAACGTCTGAAAGAGGCTAACAAGCTTGTTCGTGTTCGTGTAACTAGTAACGATAGGTCTCATGCTTCTTGGAACGGTGAAATGATCTTTGCTGGTAATGCTGAGAAGCCCGTTGAAGGTAAATTTGTGCCTTATGGGGTTCCTTGGAATGTTCCTCAAATTATCCTCAATTACATGAAGGAAAAGAAAGTACAAATGTTCAAAAGGACTAAAAGGCCTGATGGTAATGAAGTTACTCAGACCTATGAAGTCCCTGCCTTCAATATTGAAATTCTTTCTCCTCTTACTAAGGAGGAACTTCTCGCTATTCAGAAAAAACAATTGGCAGAGAATCTGGATGCTCAATTGGATTCAGAGTATACGTCCGCTAATTAAATAAGGGGTACTATGGCAACTATAACTCGCGATACCTATGTATACAACTATCCTGCAAGTAATGCTACGTTTCCTCTAAAGGTAACTCTCCCTACGGCTATAACAGGAGAAGCGATTACGGTTGCCAAGGTAGTCCCTGCTCCTAACGTTGTTGGTGGTAATGTAACCTCTACTCCTATCAATATAGACCCTAAGGTTACAGTAGATACCTCTATTGTTATACCTGGTCTTAATGATGGGGAGGAAGGTGGAGTATCTGTAAACCCTAGTGATATCTTTAAAGATATTACTCTTAATCCGGAGATTGTTCAGGCAACAGATTTGATGGATGTTTTCCACGTTAAAGGAGATGGTACCTTTGACAAGATTATGGAAACTGCTTTCGTACATTTGGATGCTCAACTTAAGAGTGGTAACATTCGTAAAGAGAACTATGGTACGGAACATTTACAGATATTCTTGGCTACTCTCCAGATGCTATCTGGACAGTGGTTACAACTGGAAATAGAGTATAAGAGACTTCAAACTCAAGCAGCTATAGAGGCTAAACGTCTAGAAGTACAGGTTGCTCTTGCTAACAAGCAAGCTGAAATTGAGTTAGCTCGCATTAACAAGGCTAATGAGATTGCTATTGCTACCGATAACCTCCATACCAAGGTTCAGGTTGAGACTACTAATTCTCAAACAGGTACTCAGGTTGCTTTGGCAGATGCTTCTAATAGTCTCCAGGGTAATTTGACTAGGGCTCAGTTGGCTCAAGAAGCTAAGACTACTGTCTACCAAGCCGGACTCCAGAAAAGTATTACGGATGTTCAGAGCAGTTTGCAACTTGAGATTGCTCAGGAACAACTAGAATCTGCTGAACTTCAGAATACTGCAAACATCACTTCTGCTGAAAAGCAGAATACCGCTAGGATTACTTCTAGTGAGAAGGTTACTCAGTTACAGATTACTTCCGCTGAAAAGCAGAACACGGATAGTTTGAGGTCTGCTGAGAAACAGAATACTGATAGAATTGCTGCTCAAGCCGCTCTTATTGCTATGCAGGTTAAGAGTGAAGAACAGAAGATGCACCTCTACCGTAGACAGATAGAAGGTTTTGATGAGGACTACAAGCAGAAGATTATGAAGATGCAGTTGGATTCTTGGGCTGTAGGTGCATCTGTAGCTAGGGATAACTTCGCTACTGGAGCATACATACCCGCTACAGTTCAGAAAGCTTCTATTGATAGTTTGTACACTAACTATATTCTCAAAGACTTCGACTTGAATCAAGATGGTATTCCTGTAACCAACAAGAATTCCTACAAGAGAGCTACCACTACCCTTAATGGGTATTGATGATTAACAGCTTAAACCTCAAATACCCTCTTCAGGAGGGTATTTTATTAGGATAGTTCATGAGTTTCTTTAGTGATCTTATAAAAGGTAAGAAACGGGTTGAGAATTGGACTGAAACCCAAATGCTTATTGAAGAGCTAATTGAGAATGATGTCCTGGATGAAACCAGGCAAAGGTTAGTTCTGAAATATATGCAAACAGGTTATGGTTCCAAGAATTACGTTATGGACTACGGTAATACAGGTGCTGCTCAGTTATTCCAGTATAGATTAGGAGGTCAATACGATTACCATGCAGGACAGCCTACAGTTGTTCTAGGAGGTGCTGGAACTCCTATTTCAGCCATTCAAGAAGTTCTCAATACCCGGTTTGGTAAACAAGTAATAATACAAGACTTCTTCACAATATCGCTTAGATTAAACGTTATACGAGCTCTAAACGGTATGGCTCTCTATAAGTACGGCTACTCTAACCTCAACTTACTTATACAAGCTTGGTTGTGTGATACTTACCCAGGACCCTCTACAGGTAGAAACTACTATGACTTTGCTAGTAATAGACTAGTTTTAAATGGAACATCTTACTGGTACTATCATAAAGAAGGACAAGGAGGAGCAAGACAGGCTCTACCTGATGATGTCTATGATTATGATGGCAGGTTCTATTCTGCTGGTTTTTCTTACTCCTATCCCGCTTACGGGGACTTTCCATATCCCTATGCGTTAGGTCCAGGAGTATACTCCCAACTGCAAAGAATTAGGGTGTATCCTTATGGACGTGGTCCTAATGGTGTTAGAGATAGGGGCGTTGAAATAGGAGGAATTGTACCTATAGGCTGGTTTGTTTGGAATGCTGGTTCGGGAGGAGAAGGCTTTGTTTTTCCTTCTGACTTTGTCTCCGTACCTTATTATTACGTTACCTATATCGACCCTAACACTAATAGGTTGCGTCTATGGCTTTATCCTCCATTAGATTGGGTCCCTTACTGGGGTCAAAGATATCCTGATTTAGATATAAAAGACTTTGCCAATATTGATGAAGTGGGTTTTGCTAAGCAGGTACTTTCTATGGAGATGTATCCTGTTGTAGCCATAAGAGAAAATAGAGTTGACGTAAGGTCTCTAAAGACATCCAATCCAGTTAAATATAAACAAACTTCAGATATGTTAATGAATTTTGGAGTACCTCTGGATACTCTAACAGACGCTTACTTAGACTCCTCTATAGAGAATGTACAGAAACAGGGAAACAGTTCTGTTTCTACAATGCTTAAAGATGTCTACTTCCAGCTAGGAGTATCTCCAGCTACTCAAGCAGAGGTAGTGTCACAAGCTTTATTTGACTTCTTTACCAGAGCCTATAAAGAATTGCCTAACTCCCTTAATTCCTACTTCTACCCTTATACCATGAGTATTGTGGAAGGTAATCTAAATACATACTACGAATGGGTGCCCAGGGAAAAGTTCACAAGACAAAACTCAGATGTGCCTGAAAATACTTATAGACATACCTGTACTCCTATACCTGCTAGTGGAGCAACTGAGTCTGTCACTACTACTGTAGGTATATCTTATGTGAACTACTATGTACCTGGTGGCGGTTTCATGGCAGACCAATTTGGTTATTTTGTATCTGCTTTCTTTTTAGAGGCTTCTCCTCCTGGAATATACTACATAACAAATTGGACAACTCTATATGGCGGTTATTTTGATAATTATGTCTTTGACTTTGGCGGTGTTACTTTTACTGTTAACGCAAGTGATATTAGGTACATTGTCGATAACAACCTCAGGTATGGTACAGCAAGAGTAACTAAGACTATGAGTGTTACGGGAGGTAATAGGCTTACTATTCGACATCAGATAAACCCTACTCAAGAAGAGGTCATAAATGTTGATAACCTTAGAAGCTGGACGGGTGTCTTAGCGGGAGAAACCAGAGTAGAAAATGCTCTTTTAGTTAATGGACGACCTAACCCTAACTTCCTTATACCCTTATCCGTCAACTTCGTTGAGAGTATGTCTTTTATGCAAAGGACAGACTTACTAAGCCATTGTATGCACATGACCTTGTATGTGTATTCTCAGTACCATATGGAGTACAGAGAAGGAGGTATACTAAAAAATCTGCTGAAAATCATTGGAGTCATCATAACGATTATTATATCAGTTATTGCTCCACCGGCAGGAGCAGCTTTAGCTAGTTCTGGTGTACTAGCTACAGCAGCGATGGGTAATATCTTATCTAATATCTTTGTTAATCTTCTTATAGGTATGGCCTTATCCGTAGCCTTAAAGGTCATTATGAGAGTTGCTGGTGGTGGTTGGTTAGGTAAGCTGCTTAGTGCTGTTGCTATCATAGTCTCTATATACGTGGGTGGTGGTTTTAGTAATCCTATAAGCTCTGCTGGGGATGTTGTTAAGATGGCCTCTAAGCTTGCTGAGATACCTGCAAAGATGATAGAGATGTCGGTATCCCAAAGCCTACAAGAGACATCAGAAGAGCTTGCTAATCTCCAATTCGAGATGAAAGACTTCGAAGCTGCTTATAAGACTCTAGCAGAGGATTATCAGGAGATATTAGATAAGATGAATGAGGGGAGGTTTGGGACTACTACAGGTTTCTTAGTAGACCTAACAAGGATGCCTAGCCTAACAGAGAGTATAGATGGGAGAGTAATGTCCCCTACAGCTTTTTATGAAGGTAGTATACGTAGTCAATACAATTATGATATACTCTATAACAATGACATAGAAACCTATGTAACCCGTATGACGGCAGTAGGCTTAATTGGAGAATAGGAGACAAATTATGGCAAATGGTTTTTTTGACCCCTCTGCCCTTAGTTGGGGAAACAGTTTAGGTTCTTTTGGGAATGTGGACCCAAACAGTATTTACCAGAACACTGCTTACAACTCTGGGTCTTTCTGGAATGGGAATAACAACTCAGGAAACTGGTTTACCAACAACGGAGGATTTGCTGGTCTAGGTAGCCTCCTATCCGGTATAGGGCAATTGGGTGCTCTAGGGTTTGGAGCCTATTCAGGCTTACAGCAGTCTAAGCTTGCTAAAGACCAGTTGAAGCTGGCTAGGGATTCCTTTAACTTTGAAAAAGGTTTGGCTAATCGTAATCTGGCTAACCAAGCACAGACTATCAACAACGCATACGATGCCTCTACTCAAGCAGCTATTGGGTTGATGGGTGGTATTGATGCAAGAACTGGTCAATACATAGCTCCTGATGATACTTCTGTTGCTGCTATAGAGGCTCGTAATAAAGCAGGCTACGTAAACGGTTCGCCCGTATAAGGATTGAGATATGGCAGGTCCTCAATGGCGTGATATTGGTGTAAACCTGAATGGTGCTGGGAGTATGTTCTCTGGTGCTAGTGGGAGTTATTCTAATGCTGGAAATGTCTTTATCCGAATAGCTGACCAACTGAGGCAGAGAGACCAGGATAAACTCAACCTAGCTTTCCGAGAAAGGGCTCTTCAGGATCAGAATGATTATAACAATGCAAGACTCGAATTGGAACGTTCTAGAGATCAGAGAAACTTCGACTATAGGACTAATCAAGACTATCTTAATAATCAGGCAGTATTGGCACAGGGAACTGGAGATTACGCCGATTACATGGCAGCTCTACAAGGTAATACTATAAATACTAACGGTAGTCGTAGCACCTTTACAGGTGATCCGGCTGTCAATGCCAGTATGAGTAACTCTCTATTCTCTCGTATGCCTAAAGAGACTCAGGATTATGTTAATAGGATATATGGCTCCACTGATCCTGTAGACACTTCCAAGGTTAATCCATCTATCCTTAGTAAGGTTCAAGAGGCTTCAGCTAGATATGGTGTTAACCCTGATACTGCTCTTAGGATTATGATGGCTGAATCCAATGGCAACCCTAATGCTGTGTCCCCTGCTGGTGCTCAAGGTCTCTACCAATTAATGCCTGGTACAGCTAAGGAGTTAGGAGTTACTGACCCTTACAACATAGACCAGAACATAGATGCGGGTATTAGATACTTTGCTCAGCAGCAAAAGCGATTTGGTGATGATAGATTGGCTTCTGCTGCTTACAACTGGGGTCCTGGAAATGTGAATAACCTTAGGGGTGGGGGTAGTAACTCATCTATCATGGATAAAGGTACCTTTACTGATAGGTTTGTACAGGACTACATGGCTCAAAGAGGTATTAGAGTTCCTTCCGCTTCTGTTAGTAAGGAAGCTAACAGTTTGGCTAATGATGCTTATAAAACTTACCAAGATGATGCTCTTCGTACTGCTGGAGTAGATAGATTTAATCAACTCCTATCTCAATTCAACGGGGATGCTGAAACAGCTTCTCGTAAGCTTAGTGATGAGTTTAGCGCTATGGGTTATACAGGTACCGATAGCTTAACTAAAGGTATTGTAGCCGACTACAAGGATGCTAGGAAAGAAGCTAGAGCAGAACAGGAACGAGTACAAGCAGTACAGGCCAGTGAAAGGGAGAACTACATTAAGCAAGCTAAGAGCTTTGCTGATTTAGAAGTTCATCCAGATGAACGCAATACCTTCGATAGGGAAATTGCTAAAGGTGGAAAAGCCTTACAGACTCTTTTAGGCTTAAAGGACTCTGATCAGGATATTCTTAAATCCATGATGGTTGAAGCTATCAAAGAAGAGAACAATGCTGATAGGACTGGATTACTTCCTGGCATGGATATTACTGGAGATAACCTGATTGAGCTCAATACTATACGGTCTGTTGATCCTATCAAAAGACAGGTGGATAGGCTGGAGAGTCTGGCAAAGACTAAAGGGATAGGTAATTCCTCTACAGATGATTTATCACCTGTTATGCTTAGGGTATTGCAGAAAGCGGTACAAACGGGTATGTTAGGTCCTGAGGTTCAACAGAACTTACTTCTAAACACTATACAGAAAAGATCAAGAGAAGCTATAAGTAAAGCTATTGAACCTTCAAAAAGACTTTCTAATTCCCAAAAGATTAGGGAGAGTGTCCTTAACTTCCAAAACCGGTAAGGTAACAAATGGAATTCTTAAATACTTCTGACAACATTAATGCACATTGGGGTAACAAAGCAGAGCAGAAGTGGCAAGAAGGGATAAGTAAGCAAGAGACTAAAGTGCTTGATGCTCACTTATCCCTTTCTAATAAAGCTGCTTTAGCTGAGAAGAACCTGGACCAAAAGTATGATAACCTTGAAGGTATCGAACAAGGTGTTCTTACAGGTTCTGCTGATGCTGATACGTTTAACTTGACTCTCCAAGATGGTACTGCTGTATCTGCTCGTCTAGCCTCTAATAAAGGGTATTTCTTAGATGCTGTAGAGACTCAGCATGGGGATAACTCTGTGCTTAATGCAGTGAATAGTAATCCTTATAAACGTACAATACAGCCTCAATTAGTGTCTCAGATACTGAATAAGAGTGTAAATGACCTTACTGACGATGATTATAACTTAGTAGGTACTCAGGCTCAAAGCTCTATCCTGAACTCCCTAAGAGGAGATGGTACTGGTAACCTTAATGGCTGGCAGGAAGGGGAGACTATTCCTGTCAAGTATAAGGTTATGGGCTATGATAATTATGGTAGAGCTTTAGTAGAGCTTATAAACCCTTCCACAAGACAAGCTGTATCAGAGAACTTTGCTGCTAACCCTAATCTCAATGCTGCTTGGACTACCGGACAAGTGTTCAACACTCAAGGGAGTCCTTGGTCTAAGAATAAAGACCCCAGATTCCAGGAACTACTTAACACTGAGATCAGACGTAGGACTCAAGAAGACGGTGAGGGTCTTACAGGTAGATTAGCTGAATCAGGGGATATTATTAAGTCTGCCGGTTATCAATCAGCTATGCGTTTTCTGAACCTTATTGATAAGGGGACTGAATTAGCGACAGGTGATAGATTACTCTCACAAGCTTTTGAAACCGATTATAAAGCTAAAGCCAGTGCTGAAGAGGGTCAGCTTATAGCTGATGCTTGGGCAGGTGTAGCTAGGAGTACCAGAGAAGATCAAGCAAATGAGATGCAGAAGGCTTCTGATGCTTGGGATAAAGGAGACTACTCTGGAGCTATTATAGGGTGGACTAAGCAACTAGATAGGATACTGGCTGAGTCTGCCCCTACTATGGGCTTATCCATAGCCGGTATGGCCGCTACTGGTGGTACCAGTCTAGCTGCCCGTATGGGTGGTAGTCTTATGGCAAGGATAGGAAGTGCTGCCATAGGTCAGACCTTAGCTGCTGCTGATATGACCCTATCCTCTATGGAGCAGTACAAGGCTAACAATAATAACCAAGATATGGATGCTAAAGACATTGCATCGCTCTTTAGTCTTAACCTGTTATCGCTTATTCCAGGTACCTTTTTAACTGGAGTACAGTTTGCAAAGCACCTCCCTAAACCAGTGGCTAAGATATTTACAGATATATCTAAAGAGACTGGTAAGGGTGTATTAGGGAGAGTGGGTTTAGTAGCTGCTGAAGCTGGAGAGGAATTCCTACAGGAAACTCTTCAAACTTCCTTGGATACCTACTATTCTCAGAATCAAGAGAATAAACAAGCTTTCGGTGATATTCTTACTACTGAGGGTATTAAGGGTGGTGTACAGGGTGCATTAGCTGGTGGAGCTTTAGCTACTGCTGGTAATATTACTGTATTACCTTCAATGGCTTACAAGGGATTATATGGTACTGTAGATCAGCTAGCTAAGCTTCAAAAGAACAGGGAAGAGTACTCCTTTACCGGTGAGAAGGCTAATACCGAATTCAGTAATCTGGTAAAAGACAATATTAGTAAATTAGATAACTCTACAGAAAGCCTAGGTTATATCAATCAGACTTTAGATGACCCTTCCCTTAGTATTGATGTACGAATTGAAGTTTTAAAGAAAAGACATGAGATTCGTACGCAACAACTTAAAGAAACGGGTTCTACAGATATCTCTCCAGAGGAGTTCCTTAAGGATACTGTGTTCTACAGTGATCCCTACGGTGAATGGGACACTCAGGGTAAAGTGTCTTCTGATGAAACTGGTAGTAGACTTCGTCAAATAACTAAAGTAGCTAAGACCTTGAATCCTGATATGAGTAATAAAGAGGTTAGGGAGTTAGTTAAGCAAACCGTAGATGAAGTTACTCAGGATGCTCAGCTAGGGATACGCAGTTATGGGAATACAGAAGATATACGAAACCAGATCAACGCCATTAATGCCAACATGGGGGTTGCTTCTGGCATTGATTTACAGAATCTCGAAGCTCAGAAGAATAGTGCTTTAAGGACTCTGCTTACTAAAACACAAGGCAGTTATGGTAGGTTACAGAGTATAGTCAATATAACTGAAGAGATTGCCAGTGGTAATCGTACTGAAGGCAGAGTGGCTAATACAGGTTACACTGTGCAAGGTGCTAACCTATACAACGATTCTGTTAGGTCTGGTAGGGGTACTCATGGAGTTATTCAGAGACTTAATGCTGATATCCAGTCCGCATTACAGGTTCTGACTGATAATGGTATTACTGTAGAAAATACCCCTATCATGGGAGAACTCCATACAGCTGATACTAAACTAAAGGATTACTATCGTAGCATTACCCGTCTACGTACCAACAGGGATGCAGAGAGTAGAGAAGCACCTTCTGGACCTATATCTAAGGTTGTCTCCAAGATACTAGGTCAAGAGCCTGTTGATACTACCGTAAGTGAAATTATCCCAGATAATATCAGAAACGGCATTCCAGCAGCTATTAAGAGCTATTTAAAGAATCCCACTAAAGATATGGGTAGGAGATGGGGTAACTTAAGAGCTAAGTACTCTCCTGAAGCTTGGCAAGCCTATAGGGATGATTATGCTAGTAGCACAAACATGAATAGTGCTGTTCTTGCCTCTATTGATGACCTGCTTCTGACTCATCAAGAGGCTAGGGATTTCCCTGTTGAACAACCTACTCAAGAGGCTGTAGAGCAGAATACGGATACTTCACAGGAGACTACAGAATCTCCTGAAGATACTCAGAAGGTAAAGAATAACCCTATAGTCTCTACTGCTCGTAAGTTGTTTACCGGGTTAAACGCCTACTTGGATAGGATGGAGGCTGCTAAGAACATTGTTGCCGACTTTGAGGGTACTGATAAGTCTTCTGATATCACAACCCTGCTAGAACAGTACAGTGAAGCTTTTAAGAACTATGAGGCTAACTATAGGAATGCTCTGATACATGAAGAACTGATGTCAGATGTAGAGAAAGAGTACGCTAAGGTTATTTTACCTATCGAAAGAGAGCTTCATACTCTTATAACCTCAGTACCTAATGAAGTATCTAAGAGTTTCTTGAATGCTCAGTTCGAGGATGAGAAGACTGGTAAGGTATTTCCTGGTCTGTCTGATGAGATGGAAGTATCCTCTACGGCCAACTCTATTCTGGGTAGTGTTCCTTTGGATGAAGGTAATCCTCTTATAGCATCCATTATAAAGGTGTTCAATACGCTTACTCCTAAGAATGACGCTAAAGGTAAGCCTATTAGTAACATTCTTAATTACTTCAACAGTAATACAGATGCTTTAACTAGGTCCCCTCAGCTGAGACTTCTATATAGGGTAGAAGAAATAAAGGGTAAACCTCAGTTCATGTTGAATACCGAAGTAGCTGTAGCTGTAGATATGGCTCTAAGGGATTACTTTACCTCTACTGACATTAACAGAACCTTTAGCCCTTATAAAACTGAAGATGTTCAAAGGACTTTCGGTAATGATACCGACATCCTTAAGGCTAGAGCTTTCAATAGGGTTTTCGGTATACCTCAGACTGTTATTGCTACCCGTATAGGACAGGATATACTCAACAATCTGGGTATTAAGGCTAAGAAGGATGGGACTAGAGGTTTTGATTCCTTACTTGCTGCTGCTCTAGGTGCTCAAGCTCTTCAGTATGCTCGTAGTAAAGGATGGGTAGACCTTGTTACTGTAGAAGCTGCCCCTTATGTAGACGAGAATGGTAAGGCTAGCACTAGTGAAGATGCTATAGCTAACGTTATGACTAGGAGTTCCTATGGTACTGCTATGGTGCAGTATAGAAGGAACCTGGATGACAATAACGTTGATCTAACCATGAAGAAGATTAAGACCGGTAAAGACATCTTAGATAACCTGAAACTGGAATCTACTGATGCATCTAAGCCTTCTCCTACTCCTCAGCATTTTGATGAAGATATGGGAGTAAGGAACACTAATGGACTGATGAAAGTACCTGCTTTCGTCAAAGGGGTAATGAAGAAGTTATTCCGTACTCCTTATGTAGTGAATCATGAACTGGTAGACTTTGTAAGAGAAAATCGAGACTGGGTTGCTAAGGAATTAGGGAAGCTTACTGAGGAAGAGATAGCCGGTTATCCTCTGGACTACCAACCTGGTTTAGTAGGTGTGAATCGCTCCATTGATAAGCAGATAGACGACTTACTGGAAGTAGATACCTGGAATACCCCTTACCTTTACTTCAAGTGGTTCTTTAGCCGTAATGGTCGTGTATTCATGGATTCTACTCATGTGAATACACAACAGAATAAGGCTCTACAACGCTATCTGGTTACCCCTAAGGATAGTAAGACTACTTTCAATAAAGCTGATCTTGAGCAGATGCAAGAGTTCTACTTCACTATTGCTCAGGCATTTGATAATGTAAAAACCGATTCACAGATAGCTGACTTTGTTAAGGGTATTCTGGAGATACCTGCTGATACCTTATGGCAACAGTTCAAAGAGGGTACTCTCAAAGGCTCTAAGATAGGTTCCTTTAAGGTAGATTATGAGAACTTCTCTCAGGTTATGCTTACTCTTCAGGCTATAAGGGATTATCAGAACACTCCTGAAGATGGTAGTTTTGATACCTATTTAGGAGTAGAGAATGACTCTACTACTTCTGGTTATGCTATAACCTTCTTACAACATCCTAATAGACACCTACAGCAGATGTTTCCTAAGGTGGGTATTCTGGATAAGGGTAAGGGCTTACCCCTTACTGAGATGCACAACCTCAAGAAGCAGAAATTCAATGATGAGCTGTTTCTGGATATCTATGAGACTATTGCCAGTAGAGTAGTATTACCTGAGGATTTTAGTGATATCGAGTTACCGGACGGAGACAAGAAAAATGTACTGAATGTGGTGGGAGCTAAGAACATTGATAAGATATTCAAGTTAATCAGAGATGCTCTTCCTAAACCCAACCCTGATGGAACTATCAGTTCTGGTCTCCGTACCTTAGTCAAGAGTCCTACTATGACAGCTAATTATGGTCAAGGCAGGTACTCCCTTACTCGTTCTATGGGTAACGACCTATCTGTAAAACTCATTACTGACTTTGTTCAAACTATGGATAAGAACACGAACCTGAAGGAAGATGAGCAAGCTAAGGTAAAGGCTATATTTACATACTTACTAGATAATATAGAAGGCTTTGACGGTGATCTCTACGATCTTTCAGAGAGAATCAAGACTACTTCACTGTCTAAACTCAAGGTTAAAACTGGCGGGAAATACAGTGAACCTATAAGTGACTACTTAGCTACTGTCATTGGAGCTACTTACGGCAATGCTGTATTCAGTGCCTTAGACGCTACTTTTGGTGAAGAGTTAAAGATCATCAATGCTTCTAAGAACATGATGGCTAATACCATGTTTGATCTCTTTGAGGAAGAGTATAACTATGAAGTGAGCAAGAAGAAAGCTTCTCTTAAACCTGGTGAGAAGTACACTAACACTATGGAAGATGAAATTATCCAGAATCTCTTTGAAGTAATACCTACGGTAAGGTTGCTTTATGATGAGATGCTTGAGTCTGGTGTGTTCTTCATGCGTACAGAAAGAGCAGTAGACCCTTCCAATACTGTACAGGCTAGATATGACCTGGATGGTAAGGGCAGTTCTACTAGTGTCTCAGCCAACATACGTAAGTTCCGTGATGCTAGAGCAGCAGGTTCTATCATGCTTACTCACTTTATTGACGGTATGACTATGGCTATGACTCTGGATAAGTATGGGAATAAGGTTCTACCTATCCATGACGCTATTCAAGGTAGTGGTGTCAATTCCAGGGAAGCTATCAGAGACTTCAACAAGAACCTCTATGAGGTTAATCAGCAGTATGATGCTTACGGTAATCTTGTAGAGAGGTTTAATGATGTCCTTACTGGTATCATTGAACGTAGAAAAGAATCTGGTAGAGACGTTGATAATGTACTTTCAGCAAGCATTCATCAAGATGATGCAGGAACATGGTCTACTTACTTCAGTAAGAGAGAAGGAAAGAAGACTGTACCCATATCACGAGAAGAACTCCTGGATAAGGTTGATGCTTTAGCTGAACTGAATAGAAGTAATCGTGAAGAGTTCTATAATGATACTTCTACTGAACGCTACATAGCTAATGTCGATGGAGTCTCTGGTAGTGGTTATATGGTAGATAAAGGTGTAACCTTAGATGATGCAGAGTTTGCTAAGGGTATAGAAGACAATAAAGACGATCAGAGTATCTTAGGTTCTGATCCCCTGGATACTTGGACTCCTAACGGTAAGATCACGTACTTTGAACAGACTAATATCTCACCTGAGGGACAAGAAGTAGAAACTCGTGTAGATATAGCTCAAGCTGTTCATAAGCTGGAAGGTTACAGGACCTCTCCTGAGCATATGAACCACTTACTTGATGTGATTGTCTCAAGGATCAATCCTAAGAGACTTCTAGATATGACCGCTACTGTAGAGGGTAATACTCGTACTACAGGCTTCATAAAGAATAAGAACATCAATGTAGGTATTGATGATAGGTCTAGTCTTGATACAGAGTCAGGGTTATCTCCTAAGAGTCTCCTTACTGCTGTAGAGGTCTATGCTCACGAATTGGTCCATGCTGGTTCTAGGATACCTATCATGTTCCATAAAGATACTGGACATACCAAAGAGGTATTTGAACTCTTAGACATCATGGAACAGGTTAAGGGTTTAGTTCCTGTAGAGACCTTCATGCCTCCTAAGGGTAGTTATCCTGAGGCTCTAGAGAATGACTACAGGGAAGTGGCCCAAAGAACCTGGAATTACATATTCAACAACCCTGATTCCACTAAACTAAGAGGAGTACAGGAGTTCTTAGCTTATGCCCTTACCTATCGTCCTTTAATGGACATTCTAGAGAGAAACTATACTAAGCCTAGAGGGGTGCAGGATAAACTTAAAGTACTGGATAGGGTTATATACCTGGCTAAGACCCTCTTAGACTTCTTTAAGGGTAAGAGTACCATAGGAGAGATGTTGCAAGTCAGCAAGGGTGCTCTTAGTGGTAAGGTTGGTAGTCTTACTAAGGACACCTTACTGAATGAGGTGCTTGAGCTTAATAATAAGATTCAGGGTATTAACCAAAAGGCCATAAACAAGCTTAAGAATAATACTATGAATAGATTCCAAGACTTGTTTACAGCAGTAGGGAACCTTATCCGCAGGGGTAACGTGTACCTTTCCCCTAAAGCAAAGTATCTCTTTAACATTGCAGATAGTGCTGGGTTCCACTATAAGGTGAGCTTTAAGGATATACACGGTTCTACCCTTAAACCAGCTAAGGTTATCTCTTGGTTGTTGGCGTTACCTTTCTCCAAGTCTAGGAGAGACTACTTTCTTACAGCCTTGAACAGGTCAGCCAACATTAGTCAACAGAGTGCTTTCGCTTCTATCTGGAGAGACGTCTCACAGCCCGATAAGGCTACTGCTCAACTTGAAGCATTGGCTAGGAATACCAGGTCTACAGAAATGGCTTCTAAAAGCATAGAGAGTACAGTATACACTACTCTTAAACAGGCTTTCGGAAGGGAGCTTACCGATGATGAATCCCGATCCCTTACCCAATCTATACTTTATACTGACTTGTCTGCTCTTGCTGATGTGGTGGATGGAAAGATAACCAACCTTGACGAGATAATAACCTATCTCCAGGATAGATCAGCATTACAAGATAAGATTAACGCATTAGAAGATACTCTACGTAAGATGGTTCCAAGTCGTAACCAACTGAATTGGTACTTCAATGCTTCTATGGGTTTAGCCAACTTCATGGTTAACGGAACAGCTTTACTATCTCAGCCTATGAATGCTTTGAATATCGCTAGGGGTAATCTGTCTGGAACATACTTCCAAGCTACTCCTGAGATAGTTAAGACTATAGATCAGTATATTTCTTTACTGGCTTTAAGTATAACTGACCCTCAAGCAGGTAAATTAGCTTCTACCCTCTCTAAAAAAGGTTTAAATAGTTTTATGATAGCTAGGAGGAACTTCGATGAGGATTCCCGAAGCAAATACCTTATATCTCCTGTACATGAAGTAAAGGGCTATACTAAGACTGTTACTGATAATTCTATTAGCATAGAAGTAGCTCCTTTAGAGAATCGCAAGGAGATGGAGCAGGAAGGGTATACCTTAGTCAGGGAACTTGGAAATAATAAGATATCTGGCAGGATGAGTCTGGGACTATTCAGGAGAACTTGGAATCCCTCACAGAGACGTGATGGGGCAGCTATGATTATCCTAGGTTCACATGCTATGGGCACTTCGTTGAGGGAATCAGCTTATGCTATGGCTAATGACTTAGAAGGTCAGGGTATTGTTATTGATCCTAAGGAAATACTCTTAGAACGAAAACTGTATGCGGATAAGTTAGCTGACCAAACTGTTAAGCTGATGCTCAGCAGAAGACTTGATATTGATGAGCTAAGGGCTAATATATCGAGTTCCGGAGGTTACTCCGCTATAGTAGGTATGGATGGAGAAGCTGTAGATTATCGTGTAACCATGAGCACTGCCGAGAAGGTAAACCTCCTTGGGTTGAATCAGGATGGTTTAAGTCTCCTCAGTAAGATGTACGCTACTAATAACACCAAGGCTGATGCTTCTATGAAGAATCAAATGGTAGTCGACTATCTGGAACAAGATATGATCCTAAACATGGACTCTCAGAGTCACATGAACTCAGAAGGTAAAGAGTATGTCAAAATAGAGAAGGATACAGATAACCAGTTCCTCAAGGAAGCTTATAACGCACTGCCTAAGGAGTTATTGGAGAAGGCTAATAGTAAAGAGGGTCTATGGGTACGTAATGACTGGTTACAGCAGATACTGGGTGTACCTTCTATATCCTTAGCTGATGCTAGAGCAGTCAATAAGTTCTTTGGTCCCATAGTACGTAAAGGCTTAATGCTTGCTGAGTACATCATTAAGCACATAACTTACCTAGCTAAACAGAACATAGTCATGAAAGTACCTACTGTGCTTTTAGGTAATATAGTGTCTAATATTAATATCTCTATAGCCAGAGGCAGGAATCCTGGAAGGGTAATAGCTAAGCAGATAGAGAATGCTAAGTATATTAGAGACTACATTGATGCCAGGAAGCAAAGGGATGCTGCTGTATTCAAACAGAAGCTAGGTACCGCTACTAAGACTGAGTTGGAGAGCATAAATGACCTGAATACCAGGCTGGAACATAATCCCTTAAAGCCTCTTATGGATGCAGGGATGTATACCGCTATCATAGAGGATATATCCCCTAATGAATTGGATAGTATAGGGAAAATCAACAAGCTTCTATCTACTAGGTTTAAAGCTATGTCTAAACCTTTTAAGACTATGTTTAAGCATCTTTATATGCTGGAAGGTACCCCTATCTACGACTTCATGTTTCAAGCTACCCAGTATTCTGACTTTGTAGCTAGAGCTACGGAGTATCAGTTCCAGATGGAAGAGGTATCTAGTCCTAAGCTACGTAATGGTAATAGGAATACTAAGTATATTCCTAAGTTCATTACTGATGCTACAACTAGCAAAAAGGTCTATAATCCTGCATATACTGAGTATGAGAACAGGGTGGTAGAGGACATATGGAATACCTTTATCAACTATGATAAGCCTCAATCTTCTCTGGAACAGTATCTTAATGATATGGGTTTACTTATGTTCACTAAGTTCTTTAAAAGGATACAGCATGTAATACTAAAGGACTTGTCTGATAATCCTGTGAGTGCTCTACTGTTCCTGGCTTCACAAGCAGCAATAGTGGATACCTCTGATATCTTTGAGACTCAGTTTCCCACTATGAGAGGACTGGGAAATAACTCCTTTAATCCTATTGATAACCTGATTAACGCTACTATTCCCATACCTATACAGATGATAACAGAGACAGGAGTATACCAATAAGGGTAAGTCCTTAAAGATCTCTCTACAGCCCTCCTAGATAGCTCTACGGAGGGCTTTTTTTATCCCTTTACCTCTACCCCGTAGCACCGACAGAGCCCGATCCACAAGGATGAATATCTCCTTAGGTTCGTAGTGGGAACGGAGAACCGACCCTGAGGAGCTTGCGACGAAGGGGAAGGAGATATGAAGACGTAGGTGGATAAGGGCTCAGGTGCGGGAGACTGTGAAGGTTTGACTGGTTATTAAGCTATACTTTAATATTGCGTTATATCTTAATATATACTATACTACACACGATTCTTGGGAAGTGCATGGACCCACACTCCATCAACCCCCAAACCCCCACTCATGGGGGCTTATATAATATATAAAGGGAGAAACGTTGAGGATAGTAGACTTCCTCAGAATAAATGTCGAATATTCAACAAATAGGTTACGAATATTCGTAAGGTTAACCTAAAAACAGTACGTAATTAGGAGCTAAACGTGGGATAGGGTATCGAATATTCGTAATATTGCATTTGAAGATAAAAGTTTTCACAGGTTAAAAATAAAAATTACCAATATTGGTAACATTAAGGAGTTGTAACATGGAATACCCTGAAATATCGGATTCAACAAAATATAAGGAAAACCCTTTTAAAGATGAGATTGAGGCAAACCTCCAAGCCTATAAAAAAAGTATCTCTACAAGTAAGGATGTCTATAAAGCATCAACTATAACTAGTTATATCCCTTTCATGCAGTTAACAGAATCAGGCATAGACAGAGGTTTAAGGTTAACTAGAAAGGATAAAGCTTCAGATGAAACTGGAAAAACCCAACGAAAAGGTTCCGGTAGCATGTCTGCATTCTTGTACTTTATGGTTATGAAGAGAGTCTTCACGGAAGGTAGGGATAAAGAAACCGGATTGGGTTGTGATACTATCACTATGACTATGGGACATATACAGAAAGTATGTTTTGATTTAGGTATTACACCCCCTTCTGCTCCCCATATTAGTAATTGCATGAAAGATCTGTTTAAACAACGAATTATAGCGAAGACTACTTTTGGTCATGGTATATATTGGGTTAATACGGTTAACCTGTTTAACGGAATTAGGGCTTAAGACAAGGAAATAGGTAGGAGTACCTACCCTAAGAACAGGGTAGGTACTTATTGGAAGGCTGGTGTAAGGTAGGACTGTTATCTCCTCTCAGAACAAGAGGAGATAAGGTGGGTTTAGTTAATGAACGTTGTCGTACTTGAACTGCATAGAAAGTACGTTAGATCGAGGAACTACAAAGACAAGCCTCTTATCCTTATAGAAGAAGTAACTATCTTCCTCTTTACTAAAGGTATAACTATCAATATCCAATTTATCAGCTGGTCCATGTATGATATAACTGATAAACACAGTCATAGTTATTTATTCTCCCTTTTCTTTAACTATCGGATCAAGAAGTGTAAGCTTCTGAGTAGGTTGTAGCTCATCTTCAAAGGACAGATGTATCTCTTTTACCTCTTCCATAAGAAGAATTACTTGTTCTCCTTCCTTTTCAAGAAGGATGCGTTTTCTCCCCTTACAAAAGAATATATCCTTATAGAAGGGTAGCTTCTTCTCTTCTCCCCATTTGAAAGTAACTTTGATAAGCATTTACTTACCCTTTCCGAATCTCTTAGGACCAAACCCACCAGCAGGACGTTTACCTTCGGGTTCCTTAGGAGTATTGCTTCGATTCTTTCTCCACTCAGCAACATCCTCTTCAGTAAGACCGTCCTTATAACTGTCCTTATCACAGTTCTTAGCTTCCTTGGCATACTGAGTACCCGGTTCTACTTCATCCAGGATTTCACTAGCAGTAGCCTTATCCTCAAAACGGAATACATTCCAAAGACGCTTATTAGTACGGACCTTGCCTTCATACATACTGTATTCCATTTGGATACGAATGTGCATAGGAGTATCGTCAAACTCCTCAAGGACCATACATTCAACCATTTCCCCATCTCTTCCTACAGGAAGCATCTTAGAGACAGGATCATTAACTACAACATCACCGGTAACACCACAGATAACCAGAAGCTTCCTGAACAGTTCTTGTCCAAACCCAGCTTCGCCGTTAGCAGCCCTAAAGAAAATTGCACGATAGATGGTCTGTTCTTGTCCCTGATGTTCGATAAACATATTCAGGAATTCAGCACCATTCTCAGTAGTGTCCACATACAGATGCTTCAAGACAATCTCATACATACCACTCTTGTTGATAAAGTTACTACCACCACTACGGTCTTTGACATCGTCAGCTTTGATGTTTGCAGAAAAGAAAGCCATATCTTTTTCTCCTTTTTATTTATCGGTTTTACCGATCATAAACTAAACTCAGCAGAGATAGAATCTCCCCTGGTTTTGATCTTATCTATATACTCTTGCAGGTTGAAGTCATCAGCACTCTGCTTATCCGGCATATCGTCAATAAAGGTACGACTCATATTAGTATTTCTATGAGTAACTATGCGTTTATTACCTACCATATCTATATTCAAAGCATAATCCACACAAGAAAGGAATCCACCTTTCTTAGCGAATTTACCAGCACAAGTCTCTATATACTTCTTACTATCCCCATCGAAAACAACATGAGATATGAGTACGATATTAATACCCATACTCTGAATTTCCTCTAAAGCTTTAAGGAAAAGCCTGGTTTCCCTGTCCACCTGTTCCCACAAATCAAAACCTTTAAACTTAGCGGTACAGCTAAGTACAATATCCATAAAGATAGTGCTTACACTATCAAACACTACAGTCTTAGGAAGGGACTTGTATTTAACCTCGTATTCTGCCATCTTATCAGCAGCTAAGTCCAACAGTTCGCTGATGGAGTCATAGTCGGGAATATTCACATGAGGCAGAGGGAGACTAAAAGGCTTACCATCTCTGGAATACACCAAAACATCCTTTAGAGTCTTCAGTAGAGAGGTATTGTGGGTAACAATATAATCATTAGTAAGGTAAGTTTCATTTTCGTTATCTACCTTTATACAGACCTGCTCACAATCCTCTAACCTTTCTATTTTACTGATGGTTTTCCTTAAACCATTTTGCAATCTGGGTCTCCATTTCAAGGCTTTTCTTGGAAGTATGAAAGGATTAAATAAAGTACGGATAGTTACATTATACTCTATTCCCTTCTCCCCTCTATTCTGCACCTTCAGATTACCTAAACCCCCCAAAGACTGTACAAGTTCTATTATATCTTTAGCCATTTGAATGGATTTAGTTGAAAAAGAGGTACAGTTGTGTTTACTGGATTGACTTCCATCTGTGTCTAAGAGACCCGCTAGTAAGCTTTTTCTTTGTTCAATTGAGCCTCTTAAGTATATAGAAGGGATAAACCTATCTTTAGATAGGACGTTTAAGCCTACTTCTTTTATGTACCCTGCTATTGGATTAGTTCTAGACAGTACACTCAATAAAGTATTCTTTCCTTTTTTCTTTAGTCGAGTGCTAGTCCATACACTACTATCAGTCTGTTCTTGAACAAACTCCTGTACAAAACTATCTTCGATGTGGGAGGTAAGTACAATATTCGCACAAGTGAGACTCCCATCACCAATTAATACACCAAGAATATAAGGATCAACCGGCAGAGCCTTTGCAGAGTATTGCACAGCTTCAGTTATCGGTATATGGAACCTATAACACCCTGCTTTGGTAATAACATCTTTTTCCATAATCTCTTTTAAAGAAAGGATTCGCCAATCTTTAATTGTTCTAGATAGCTGTTTTACTTTCCACAGATGTTCATTACAGCTGTTTGTAGAAGTACCATCTAAAAAAGATACTTTATAGTTTGCTTTTATCCCTTGTGGGTAAACGCCAGTAACGACAGTCTCTTCCCCAGTCTCTGTAAAAACTAAATCCCCTACTTTTATATCGCCTAACCTTCTCCAACCACCTGGAGTAGGGATAAGAGTATTAACATCTTGACATTTACCTGTATTAGGTAGTCCATTAATCATTATTTTAGCTATCGACATCTGATCCCCCTAAAGGAGTAAACAACCTACATGTACCACAAGCTGCAACATGCAAATCGGTAGCTTTGCACTTCATATTAGGAGAAGTGTGTTGGGTAGGGACATACACCCGATGGTTGCAGAAAGTACAACACTCTGCATAAGCATAAGATACTAGGTTACTTAGGGAGTCTTCCAGTTCTTCTACTTTCTCCATAGTAGTTTGGAGCCTATCTTCAAAAGAGTCTATAGTATCTCTAGCGGATGCTTCTAACACCCTTTGAGATACCAGCTGTGCTTTTAAATCCGCTACTTTAAGCAATTCAACTTCTGACAATGATTTGTCCATTTATCTCTTCTCCTCTTATGTATCGCTTATTACTAGCTATAGGAACCATATCATTACCCACTATGAGATAGGGTAGTCCTTTCCTTTGATGAATGGGTATCCCTAAACTACGAAGTCTTGATCTAGTTGTAGTTGTATTCCGTCTACACAAGGACCATCCTACTTTATTTGCACACTGTTCATATATCTCATTGTCATAAAGCAATACTGTAATATGAGGCATATCAGAGCTTAGTATTCTTACTTCAGTATTGCTTTTCTTCCAGTTCTTACGTTGCTGTATAGCTTGCAGCATCTGATGTTCAATTACTCTCATTTGACTTCACCCTATTTAAGGCTGTAATATCTTCTTGTATCCGTTTAATGTCCTCTTTTTGAAGGATTACAAAATTCATCACATCTTTCAAGAAGCTCTCTATACGTAAATTCCTAACTCTTATTTCTTCCAGTTGTCTTTTAAACCTGTTCATTATCACTACCTTTTCAGTGACATATCCTTAAATACCAGATAAACCAATTCAGGGTGATCTCTACAGACTACAACAGAATCAGCTATGAGGTTTAAGGTATCTTCAATAAGCTTCTCATCATCCTTGTCTATTTCTTTACTCACTACGTAAGTGCGAGCAGGGAGGGTCTTAGTAGGCCTTACCCCATAGATAATCCTTATCCTACTGACTTCCTTTCCACACTTGCGCAGAGCATAAGCATAAGATAGTAGCTGAATGAGGTAGTGGAAAGGTATCTCATTTTCATCAGGCTTCTTGCCCACATTTTTGAAGTCACAGAGAGTACCTCCGCTATAATCTTCAAATCTGTCGTAAGTGCCTCCAATATAGACACCATTAGCTACTTCAGCCTGTACTTGTTCTTCTACGTATACCTTAGTACCTACAGGAGTCTTCAACAAATACTCATTGACTACACTCATAGCTACAGCCGGATAAACAGATTTTATGAAGTCTACGTCTAACCCAAGTTCAGGTCGAAGAGAAGCATATTCATCTAACTGAGTATTAAGTTCTTCTCTCTTTACTTCTTTGCCTAGAGCTACTTCTTTGTAGATATGATGACATATACTTCCTATAGTAGTGTTGTCATTACCTTGGAAGCTTGAAGGGTTTTCCAATACCTTCTCGCTATAATATAGATTAGGTTCTGAAAAGAACTTATATATACTGGAAGGGCTTATACCATGTATAGCCCCTTCAGGAAGAGCTACCTTAGTATAACGGAACATTTCGGGGTACTGAATAGAAGACATATTACTCATCTTCCTCTCGTTCTTCTACTTGTGAACAAGTGCCTTTAAGCGATACTTTAGTATCAATAGCAGAGCAGTAAGTAAAGCGAATACCATAAGGGTCTTCACGGGTAGGAAAGGGTTCTTTATTTCTAAACTTACAGTGCCAACAGGTGACTACGGTTTTATAGTTAAAACGTTTCTTCGTAGCTTCCGCTTCTAAACTTTTATAGAAAGCTATATCAGCTTGTAAGGCTCTCAAGTCTAACTGTTTCCGTTTTACCTCTTCTTCTAATCGGTAAAGTTCTTTACTATAGTCCATACACCATCTCCCTAGACAAGCTCACAGCTTCCCGACATACAGCTCAGTTGCTTAGCTCCGGTTGTATTATCCTGAAGTTCATACTCAGAGAGCTTACTAAAGTCTATCTTTGGAAAGTTCTCACACATACGCTCAAACTGAGCTTCAGTTATCTCCTCGTAAGGGGCCAATTGATACACACCATTATCATAAGGTAAGAAAGAGACTCCACCTATAAGGTCCCAGTTAGTGTATACCCAATTCAAAACCGTCAACCATTCATGTTCTTTGACATAAACAGTACATGAAGGGTTACCTCTGCTATCACACCACTCTTGCTTAAACAACTTATACGTTTCTAGTTGTTCTGTAGCTACGTAGTTATCCCTATAACGGACAGCTTCTCCCTTCATCGGAAAGTCAAAGACAAGGGTATCTGTATTAGCTATCGTAGTCCCCACTTCTGGATGGTACGGAACTCCACTATCAACCAGAAGCTTAGAAATAGGGTCATATCTAGATACCCTAACTCTGCGTATATAATAAGGAGCATACTCAGGATGGATACCTGAAGAGGTCCCCACTACTTGAGAAACACTTCCTTCAGGCTTGACGGCAGTTATACCATAAGCCTTATTTATACCGAGAATCTCTGCAAACTCTTCATTGAAGTCTATAGCTATATCGTGTAACCAATTCAATTCATAGGCTTCCCAGCCCCTACTTAGGATGCCTGTCATACTAACACCAAGCATAGCATCTTCTTTGGTATTCTTTACCCATTCTTTAGAAAGGACCTTAGTATTGAACTTAGTTAGAGTAGCTTGAAGAGTGCCTAGAAGAGTAGCATACTTAACTCTTTTGCCTATTTCAGCCAATGGGAGATCAGGTTGAACAACTACACTTGATAGATTACAACATTGACGAGACTTTAACATACGCTCAGCGCAATTAGCTACATTTATACCATTTGTCCAATAAGTATGAGAGGAGTTATCAACCGTTATATTGAATACCTCTTCATCACTTCTATGTATTACATCAATAATGCTGTGATACTTATCTCTAGTACTCGCTTTTGCGTCTTTAATTACCGCAACCATTTTATACTTCTGTATAAAACCAATACGAGTTAAGAAGATATCCCTATCTGTTGTTATGTTTAAATCATAACTCTGCTTACACAGATAAGTACCATTATTGAACTTAACCTCCTTAGGCTTATTCACTGTATAGTAAGAACGAACACCTACACTAGAGAGAAGGGTTTGAATATCTCTAATTAATTGAAAGGAAACACCCTTATAAGTAATCCTCTCACCTCCACTTATAACGGAACCATTAGCAGAGAAAAGACCTCTAAGAAGAGAGCATGTATCTGCATACGTTAGTTTCATATACCTATCAGGTATTTTTCGTTCAGGTAAAGGAACTAGCTCAGTAAAATCTATTTCTGTCCTCACTTCATAAGCATAAGAGCTGATTCCAGGTCGATGTCTCCCTATAAGATGTGCTACCCCATCAGAAAAGTAGTCCTTATCTTTTTTTCCAATACAGAGCAGCTTTAAGTTATTAGAGGCCTTATGAACCATACCATCTCCAATAACTAAACCATCCATAACTAGCTGCTGATTAAAGTTTACATAGTGTTCTTTTAAAACGCATCCAGGAATGATGTTTAATTCAGTTACATTTCTGATCTCTTCCTTTGTACCCTTCCTTGTAGGAACCTTATGCTCTTTAGTGCCTAAAAATGAACCAGCAGTTGTATGATATTCATATACAGGTCTAATTCCAGATGAGCTTTTGTTTACAACTTTTGTCCAGCCCTCTTTAGACCAGATAAGGTCACCAACTGACACATCGGCCATAGTTATTAAACCTCTAGGGGAAAGAAGTGTAGCATTAGCAGGCTGACAAGGATTACCTCGCATATTCGGATCAGGTAGTGCTTCAACATTCAGTAAACCACGTTCCCCTGAACCAGAAAGCATCAGTTGCTTCCATTCATCCATAAGATAAACAGGCTCAGGCTTCTCAGTATAAGCTACAGAGATATTGGCTAAGGCTCTTTGAGGGTTTTCAAGCCAGAACTGACCTTCTTTGTAATGCTTCATTCTTTGGTCAGACAAGTTACTAAATATGATTAATGCCGATCGCCTAACGCCACCTGCAATAACAATGTCTGCAATCTTACAACAGATATCGGCAAGTTCTTTAGAATTTAACTTACGACCAGAAGCATAGTGAATGGTGTTCTTAGTAAAGTTAAAAAGCTCTACCAAAGGACCAGGTCCGCTAGCACGACCACCAAACTCCTTAATTCTGCTACCTTTAGGTCGTACTTTAGATACATCCCAAGTAGAAGGGATACCCTGATACCAATCTCGTATCAATGACTTAAAGGTTAAAGCCCAACCTTCTTTAGAGTCCTCTACAGTGTAGGTCTGAGCTTGTTCAGGGTATTTGGTAAGGGATACTTCAGGGAGTCCGGCAATAAACTGTCTTTCTACCGATAAGCCAACACCTACACCACACATGAGAAGGTACATGGTCTCATGAAATACTTTCAGATCACTGACAGCTATAAACGAACAGTTGAAACCCATCACTTCTTCACGTTCAATAGCCTTTGTACCAGCAGTCCATAGAAGCCTCATAGAAGGCATTACTTCCTTCCTACGTACAGCCTCTATAGCAGCTTCAAAGTCCTCTTGTAGAACCTCTGGGACCCTTCTCTGCATGAATTCAGCATACCTACCTACTGCTTCATCCCAAGTCTCTCTGCGACCTAAGTCATCCCTCCATCTGGAATAGGTACGTTGAATAATGAATTCACTGTATTGCTTTTGTATATCCTTATAGTCCATATGTTACCCTTAGTTTATATCTTTTAAGTCCTTGTATAGTATTTATAGTGTTATTACTCGTCATGTTTATTTCTTCTCCCTATATAGGAGTACAGCTTATTGTATAGCCACTTATTAATATCTATTCCACATAGACTTTCTATTACTAGTAAAAACATCTCAGCAAGAATAAAAGCAGCTATGAGAAACATTGCGATGTAAATAAAGGTACTAAAGGACATAGTCACCCTTCTTTAACTAAACCCAATTCATGAGCTATAGCTTTAATTAACGCGTAGTGACATTTACAGCCATGACAATTCACAAGCTCGTGACTACTAATAGGACACTCACTACAGTCCATATCCATTTCATGCTGAAGGCCAAATTTTAGCATTTCTTCTACTTTATCGAAGACATTTATAACTATAACCGGTTTATCCTGAGCTGCCAAATCCCTTGTCTCCTCTCTCCGTGCACGCTAAAGACTCTGTTTCTATAAAGTGCATACGATATACAGGACTAATAGATAACTGAGCTATAGCTTTACCAGCTTTAATAGTAAAGCATAAAGGATTAGTGTTAGTAAGCATAATCCCTAAGTTACCTGTATAACCTTCATCAATAGTCCCATGATGGACTTGAATGCCTTTACTAGCTAAACCACTCCTACCACGTATTCTAGCCTCAAACCCTTTAGGTACCTTGATAGCAATACCTATATCTACTTTACAAGTATCACCAGGACCTAATTTGATTTCATCAGGAGTAAACAGGTCTGCACAGGCATCATCTGGGTAGGCGTATCTAGGCTCTATAGCAAAAGGACTATTCTTTACAAATAGTACACCAAATACATCAAATCTCTCCATCCTCAAACCCCTCCTTTAATTTCATAAGTACTTTTTCTATTTCCTCTAAAGAAACTCCGTTAGGTAGAGAAACAGTATCTTCCCAGCTATAACCCAACTTAGCCTCAGCTTCGTTCTTCACTACCTGACCTTCTAAGAAGTCTCTGGTCACATAAGGAATGATCTTGTCGTTTACCCATTTGATAAGTTCAACATCTTCATCTAGTTCGATATAGATCGAATCGTAGATGGTACTAATAATCTTTACCTTATCTTCTTTACCTTCTGCTTCTATATCACTATGTAAAGCATTGATAGCCAGTAAGACAAGAATAGACCAGAACTGACTGCAAGCGTTAAAGAGGCTTCTTATATCTCCATGTGGATCAGAGGAGTTTAAATGACATCCCAATCCTAGATGAATCTTGCCTCTTAGTACAGCTTTATTTAGGACTTTTTCTCGGAATTTGCTGATGCCAGGATAAAGCTCTTCATGGTACTTACGGAATATTTCCTCACACTCCTCTAAAGGTAGTCTGGAGGTTTCATGTAGCTTTTGAGGGTACGCACCATAAGCCAAAGCAAATGAACAGGGCTTCGAAGCCTGTCTAATAGAGGATAGCACTTCATTTCCATCTTTAATAACCTTTTTAAGACGTTTTAGGTAGTCCTTATCAGACTCATCTGCTTCACGAGGTAGTTCTCTTTCTATCTTATCTTTAAAATAAAAATAGGCGTTCAGACAATGACCGTCTACACCCTCAGTAAAGGTGCTTATCTTATTTTCATCTCCAGATAGATTAGCTATAACACGATCCTCTAATGCCGAAAGGTCTAACTGATATATGATCTTACCTTCAGAAGCTACGAAGCATCTCTTTATAGGGGCAGCATACTTAGTACCAGTAGAAGGCATATTTAATAAATTAGGCCCATTGCTGGTAGGTCTAAAGGACAATGCTCCAAAGAGATTTAGATTACCGTGTAATCTATGTCCTTCTTCTGTCTTAATAGAGAAGTTCTTAAAGGCCTTAGTGAAGTTATCCCGAATGATAGCGCTTTCAGAATGTTCGATGAGAGCTTTTACAACTTCTTTTACAAGTTGTAAGTTAGCATCATCAATCTTATCAAAGTTTTGCACCTTCCCCCTCTTTCAGCATCTTTATCTTCTTCTCATTACGTTAGATATTCAAAGGTATAGTTTTTAAATATTCCTTTTTTTATCTTTCTTCCTACAATTTGGAATCTGTGTCCATAAAGTTGTACGAAAGCTTTTTTACTTTCGAATTCTTGTATATTACCATTAGGGTAGGTAACTCTAAGTTTTTTATATAATTGGTATCTACTTGCACCTTTCATTTGTTTTGATAAATGTTCTCCAAACCCCTTTGGTTTAGATTTTCCTTTTAATGCCTCAGATACTTTATTCTTATGCTCTTGAGTTTGTTTTTTTCCTTTTAACTTAGAAGGGTTTCCATAATAAAGATGTCCCTTTTTAAAATAAGCATTTTTATATTTTCCTTGTTTATGTCTTAATCTATGTTGTTCTTTTGTCTCTTCTGAAGCTTTATATCCACTAGGCCCTTCACCACCGTTTGCAATGTTAGTTCTACAAAAACCCATCTGTTTTGCAGCAATTATATTTAATTTTTCCAGAATAAATGCTTCTGATTCTGTTAGACCATCTCTTAATATTTCACAATAAATCTGATACCTATCGTAAATATGCTTCCAGTAGACATTTCTATTAGAAGTATCTACTGCGCGATAACGTTTACCCTTTCCTATATAAAGGAGTTCTTGAGTTTCTTCCACAAAATGGGCATAAATGTAATATCCTTGTATATTTTTCCATTCGAAGGCTTTTTTAATCATAACCCCCTCCTAGAGTGCTGTGATTAGCTTACACCTTTTCTTCAAGTAAATCAATCTTTTTCTGGATATACCAGATAGCTTTCTTTAAGTCCTCAATGGGCTTACCTTTATGCTCATGCCTCCAGATATATTTCAGAGCATTTCCAGCGAGAAAATCAAAGTGTTTCGTTACGTCAATACACTCTACACCTGGAACAGTTGCTTTGTAATGACTGGGATTAATAGGATCATTAGAAGGGTACATCTCCCTCTCCCTTTCTAAACTTCTCCTCATCTTTTATATCTTGGAGAAGTGTTTCTAAATTATCCCTATTCCACTGATCTTGTCCACCTTCAGTAAGGGAGTAAGGTTCGAAACCACAACGAGAAAAGAAATTCCTTTTTTGATTATCAGAACCAGGATTAAAGTCTACTACCTTGTTCTTTTCAATGGTCTCTAGTTTCTTCTGTGTTCTTGTTTTAAGGTATATCTCAAACTTATCTCTAGCCAGTTCCTCCATAGCCCCATCAATATATGGAGAAGTCTGCATAGTACCATCAAGGAAGGATTCTAAGAAAGGGCTGGTAATAACCTGACACAATCTCTTAGCTTCTTTAGTAGTCCATTCAGGTAACTGCATATCACCCTTATCACAAGCTCTCAGATAGTAGTTTATTACATAGGTTCTGTGTATCTTATTCTTATAGTCGCAAGGCTTTATAAAGCTCTTTAAGTCCTTACTTTCTGCTGTGAACTTCTGAAGAGTTGCCTTCTTAGATTCCTCATGACGAAACTCTAGAGTCTTCTGAATAAGGGGGTTATTCTTTAGAGTATCCTTTACCTCAGTTAAGGTTTCTTCTAGCACTTCTTCAAGCTCATACACCTTCTGCATATTTATTGCGATACCATTATGCATGATTTTTAAGAAGTCCTTAGTTAAAGGTTTAACTACCTTCTCATAGAACTCAATTTCAGGTACTGGATTGTTCAGAGGGTATTTGATAGGAAGAAGGTCTATAGGCCTTTGGGGGATTTCTTTTTTCTGGACATCCATTACATGCAACCTCATAGCAGGTAGAACGAATATATTTACAGTATCTTTCTTTTTCCTTGTAGATGATCTTAGGCATTAGGGGATACCTCAATCTCTTTCACATCTTCTTCATGCTCAATAAGAAGATCACAATCAGCATATACATAAGATAAAGCCTTCGTGTAATGGATAAACTGTTTTGCTTCTTCTTCCGTCTTAAAAGGTACAACAGTTGTATCTTTAGAAGACCAGATAGTGTTTCCGTTTTGTCTATCTTTCACTGTTACATGATACACGTTGTGTACTCCATTATATTTTCCATTTGTGTTTTAAGTCCCATTGAATGTCTTGGTATAGCTTAAATGTAGCTGTTGCATCTGTAGCCGCATAACGGATTGTACTCTCTTTCCACATCTCTTCAAGCTCAAACTCATCTTTAGCTATACCCCACTCACCGTAATCAAGCTTCATAAGCTTCTTCAGACCTACTTGGCTAAGTATAGGATTACAGTTATTCAGAAGACACTTACTTAGTAGTACAGTGTCTTCATAGTTTTTAGGTAATTTCCCTGTGTTATAGAGGATATGCTTAAAATCAAAGAGACAGTTATGCCAAATCTGAAGTCTATCCGTAGAAGTAAGGAAGCTGTATACGAACTTCCTTACCTTACTGTTAGAACAGATTATCACCTTTGCATCTTGCTTAGTCCAAGCAAACGAGAAGTGGGTTATGACTGTTAAGGAAGGATGGCTAAGTCCTTGAGACATTAGTTGCTGAGAAGTACTTCTATAGTCTTCAGGACTTAGCCTATAAGTTTCCAACTTATTCTTCAGGAACTTCTTCTTTTCTTTAGGGAACATACTTGCAGTCTCAAAGTCGCATGCGATTATACCAGGAAGAGCATCTAACCACTTCTCAGCTTTATAGATATTATCCGTATACTCGTAAGTAACTTTGATTCCCAGTTCCATTTATCACTTCCTTAGCTAGTAATCTCTTCTTTCGTATGTACGACTTTGTTCTTCACATCCCTAGCATGTTTAACCCTTTGACGGAGAACTTCTTTGTATTCTTCAGATGGAGTCTTTTTGAGATGCGGATTAGTACCGTTTCGGTAATCTGTAAGGAAGCATTCAAAAGCATTACAGTCTTTCCTGGCTTGATGGTTTCCGTGCTTACAACCATAAGTACAGTAAAGTTTGATAGCTTGAAGAGGGGTATAGGGTTTAAGTTGTTTCATTGTTTTCTCCTTTTGGTTTATAAGACCTTAATTGTCTTATAGCAGTCTCTTTTAATTGAATTACATTTCCAGATGGTTCCATATATTAGGAACCATACCACATATACCACGTGTATCCGAAACTGTAATAAACGCACAGCATGCATCCCCACAACAGTAGACGATAGTAGTTGGGTTATTTAAACCCATAGGGCATATGCCCATCGGATTCCAAGTACGGGACCCTTCATCGTATTCAGGATTCTTACAGGGCATAAGTTTTATTTTAAGTTTAGTCATAGTATTCCCTACCTTCGTTTTATAGTGTCTTTTTGTCAATAGTTACCCTACAAGCATAATAAGCGAGTAGTAAAGCATCTGATCTCCCATGTAGCTTACCTCCTCGTAAACCTACTAAGTCTGCTAAGGGGAACAGTCGATTTGCAGCAATAAAAGACTGAGCTTTGGTGTCTACACCATCTGCTTTGGATAATAGGTTCTTTTGCCATACTTGAGGTAAGACAGTAATATAAGGTACGTGGATCATATCTAGGAAGGTAAGCCATTGTCCGAAGTTTTTACCGAAGGAGAAACAAGATGAAACTCCTTGCTTGGGTAGAGCATGAACACGTTCTAAAGCAGCTAGTTTTATGTTGCTTACGTTAGCATCCATATACTTGATGATTGAATCGAAGTAAGTTCTAGTATTACCGTCCTTAGGCCAATCAAAGAACTTATATCCGTTTTCATAGTCATCATCATAGAAAGCTAAACAACCTGATTTCCCGGGGTCCACACCTATGAAGGTAGCCACTACTTTTTACTCCGTTCTCTTCGTTTTAGCCTTTTGTCATTATCCCAACAGCGTGTATAACGTCTACTTAATTCAGGTTTTAGGAGATTATTCCATGCTGCAATAGCTGCTCGTTTGGCGTCTTCTTCTCTAGTGTAAACTTTATGTTTCTCCCATGTATTCCTAAGTGACATAGGTCCTAAAGCACCACAATGATTGCAGTAAATTTTTATCTCCCATTTTGCACTATAGCATCGTATGTAGGAATAATATAAACCATCTCTACGTCTACAAAAAGGACAAGGAGCTAATTTATCTCTTACAGGGTATTCATTAACCATAACTATTCCACTTCTCTATAGCCTTATCTACAACAGCTTGAATATTCTCAGAATAATCGTCTGATTCTTCCAGATGAAATTTGCAGACTTTGCACTGTACTCCTCCCACTACCCAAGCAGGAAGTCCAGTGTAGTTATCATGATATACATAGAAATACGATTTAAGGTGGTAACTACCGCAAGTTGGACAAGAGGCTAATTTACTCATAATTCAACATCCATTTATCATAAGCGTCTTGAATGGCTTCTTCCGAATTGTTGTGCGTATCCCAAGAATATGTACGAGATTTACAATCAAGACAGCAAATGATAGCTGTAAGCCAAGGGTAGCGTCTTGTAGGATTTAACTTAATATCCCAATAAAGTGATGTATTACCGCTTCCACATTTACAACATACTATACTTGTCTTATTTCTAGATTTTGCGTTGTTCCATCGCATTACAGCATTAAGCACAGCATCTTCAGGGTTATTGTAAATTCTGTCAGACAGTGTCTCAAACCTACAACGACTACAGCGTACTTTACCCTTAATCCTAATAGGGGCGTTTTCCGGGTTACCGTAGTATCCTGGGTGTATAAGATCACTATCGCAATGAGGACAGTTTTTGACAGCAATACCTGATACAGTCTTTACATTACTACTCATTAAACACCCACCGTTCTCTTATAGGCTTAAGGATAGTATTCTCAAACCTATTTCCTTCCCACTTGTCTATCCAATAGTCGTATATCTCTGTAACCAGATTCAGAACATATTCTCTTGTAGCTCCCAAGTCTCTGGCATAGTGTGCAGCAACTATAAGTCTTCTAGACCGTTCTCCATGCTTAGCGTAGTATGCCTTATGAAAAGTGTTCAAAGGATCAGCTAATAGACCCTCAACTGCCTTCTTAGATGGCTCTTTCTGCTTTTTCTCTAATGAACTATCCATGACTTTTTGAACAAAGTCTCGGACAGGTAGGGGAGTAGCTTCAAGTTGTGTTAGGATTTCTCTTCCAGCATAGCTAAAGAAGATTTGTGCTTTCGCTACTGGATCAGCGATAAGTCCTAAGTCTTTCGCTATGGACTGAATGAACGGTATCCACAGATCATTAGGGATGTCCACTTCACAATCTAGTTCAAGTAATACTCTGAACTTATGGGGGTTACTCTTATCAGACGTTCTAACCACAAAGTGATTTATGTCTTCTAGAAGGATATGAGCTTCCTTATCTGTAATTTCCGTAGTGTCTATATCCAGTACTATCCATTTACAGGTAGATTCAATATTATCTCTTCCTCTGATACCGTTCTTAAAGCTAAAGGGGGTATAGGCATAATCTCCTTCTAGCATATGACACAGTTCAGCAAAAGATATCTTCTCTGTAACATACCCCTTATCACACCTCTTCCTTCTTACTTCTTTAGAGCCTGTACAAGGCACATAAGAAAGGATGATATGTTCGGATTGGTTAAGAGCCTTGTATTGGATCAGGTCTTTCTTCAGTGTATAGACACCCTTATCGTCAAAGCTGCTTACAAGCTTTACCAGTTCTCTCATCTGACTGTCGATATTAGTCTTACCTGTAATGAAGCCACACTTCCTAAGGTTGTGTAATGTAATATCAAAAGAACCATCTACAGCATATGTCTTACAGTAATCTGCAAACAGTTCATAAGGTTCTTTTGTGAGTTCTTTCTCAAACTTCAGTATATCGGAACTAGTCTTTTCCAAAAACTCTATAGCTGCCTTATAATGATCTTCTTGAATGGTAAATGAGCCATCAATAAGAGCAAAGGCTCCACTAAGCTTTAAAGCCTTCCATTGCAGATGACACCTGGTTAAGAAGTTCATAGGATACTGTTTATCTATGGTCTGAGCTAACTCTTCATTATATCTCTTATATAGAATGAACAATTCCCTTACTTCATTGCTAGGATAGAGTGTTTGCTTCTCTGAGTTCAGTAAGAATAGGGTTTGCTCTTTTATGAATTGTTGAATCTCTCTTTTAGCCTTGTTTGCTATATCTTCAAATCTCTTCTCTTCTTTTAAGAGATGCTCAATGGAAGCGTAAGTCGGAGGAATAACCTCCTCATTCATAAATATGAATAAAGAACGTCTAGCCATCTTACTGGTAAACTCAGTTTTAAATCTAGTCTTTACCTGATCATTGTATAAGATGTTATCAGGACTTGAAATAAAGAGAGCAGATACAGGCAAGTTTCTGACTTCTTTACTCTGATTTTCCCTATTCTTAAGGACTTTAACTTCTTTAGAACCTTCGTCATACAGCTCAGCAAGTATCTTTATGTTTTCAAGGAGATTAGCATTGCTGGCCAGTTCACTAGAGAACTCTCCTGAATATATAAAGCCACTACCTACAGAATCTTCTGATAGGTCGTTCAAATGCTGTACAAAACCTTCTACAGTTGAAACGGCTACAAAAAGAGGATTAGGAGAAATGAAGTAGTCTTTGTACGTTATGTATTTGTCAGCAAGATCACATCCAGCAGTTCTAGCTTCTTGTATAGCTTTCTCTACAGCAAACTGTTTTCTCTTATCTTCAATGAGACTATAACCAGGTTCAAAGCACTTTCTTAAAGCTTTTAGCGTACTGTCTTTAGCTGCTCCACTCTTGGCTATGCAGAACATAAGAGAGTTGACAGGTATGAGGGAATCGTTCCAATGAAGGATATTCTTCCTAAACTGACTAGTAAACAGCATTAATTCAGATACTGCTAAAGCAAGCTTCAATCTATGAGGAAAGGACTGGTTAGGGATAGCTTCTACAAGTGTGTCTAAGATGACAGGGAAGTTACCTTCAAATACCCCTCTATTGTTTAATTCCTTCTCTAGAAGAAAGAGCATATCAGACATAAATTACTCGTCATATATAATCTCTTCTTGAAAATATCTAACCCAGTCTGTTGATTGAACTCGATTGCAAACAAGTTCACAGATAGGGGAGTTATTGTGAGCATCCACAAAATGACAACACTCTTTTGGCATATGGCAATACTTTGTAAGAGTACTGAGTGCTCTTTTATAACCTTTATCTATACAGTGCAGTAAAGCTTCGCCTTCTGATGGAAGAAGTTCTTCACATTCAGGGCATACATACCGTGTTTCACAAGCGATATGTATATTCATATGGTTGTCGAGTTCGCTTTTGTTGTTAAAAGCTATACCACAAACAGCACACAAATATATCTCTCTCTTTTCTACTTTCATAGTAAACCTCAGTTCTCCCTTTCTTCGTAGTAAGGGCAGCTATCACAAGTAAGATATTCAATCTCTTTTAACTGTTCATCAGTAAGATTAGTATTACCGCATTCAGCCCAATCAGGGAGTTGTACAGAGGTTGATCCATAAGGTACCCAATCACCAGGTTCAACATAAGCATGTAAACACCTATGCATCTTATATATATACTCCTTATCAATATGCAGCATTTAATAGAGTATGTTTTGCTCTACTAAGCGCCACATAATAAGTGTTTAGGTTCTCCCTGGTATCCTTATCTAAAGATAACTCTTCGATAACGGGTTTAGTCATGTTGTAAGGTAAATTCTCTAAATACCTGCCAATAAGTTTATCAGCCTTTCTAAGGGAGTTGTTCAGATCGTCTTCTATGAGAACAGTATCCACTTCCATACCCTTAAAAGCATGGGCTGTAGTTACGATAAGGTTCTTATCTGGTCTCATATCCGTTACTGCTCTTTTAAGGTCATAGATGTTTATTCTCTTCATAGACCAATCTGCAAGTATTTGCGACATCACCAGAAGGTTCTCATCTCCCGTTTCACTAATGATATAGGAAAAGAAGCTATTATGGTTCTTCCTATTGGTAATATACCTTTGATACTCTTTCTCCAGGTACTTATAACGCTTATCGTATACCTGTTTGCCACTTGCAGCACTCAGTAAGGCTATAGGGAGGGCAAAGATATCATTACAACTCCTAGTAAGGGAGAACCTACTTCCTATCTTAACCAAACTGTGCATAACAGCAACAAGCTGAGCGTTTGTTCTGGTAATGTTAGCAACGGAATCTTTAGAGAGCTTAGAGGTATTCGTACCTGTAAACTTGAAGTTGCTATTTAGATACTTCTTACCGAACATCTCTACTTTATGACCTATTTCAGGACTACACCTAAAGGAGTTGGTTAGCTTTAACTGTACAGTATCTTTCAACTCTTCAAAAGCATTCACAGTATCCATGAAGGAGTAGATATTCTGAAAGGTATCACCAAGGATAACTTTTCTATCTGCTTTTAACAGTTTAAATATCTCTAGAGTAACCTCTACGACATCCTGAACCTCATCGAAGAGTACAAGATCAAAACTTATCTCTGCCTCTCCACTAAGTAGCATAAGATGAAGTGCCTTTAACATGAAGTTAAATGTACAAGGAATCTTACCTTCCATCATTAGGTTAGCGTACTTAAGGAGGATATCTTGAAGATGGTCTTCTAGTTTACCTTCCATATAGTCAAAGATGTTATCGCTTTTAGACCGAAAGAAACCATCCATTACTTTAATAATGAGGGCTTTCTCTTCATAAGGGATATCTTCCTTGATAGATGAGTAGTTAAATTCCTCTATTCCCTTAGGATGGGCTACATGTTTATACGCTAAAGCATGGAAAGTCTTACAGTCTAGTAAGTGTCCTATTCTTTTCTTTGAGTCTTCCAATATAGCTTTATTGAAGCAGCTGTAAAGACCGTTCTTAGGTTTATAGGTTTCAGTTAAAGCTACAGCAGTTGCCGTCTTTCCTGAGCCTGCAACTGCCTGTACTGCATATATATCATACGGATTTCCCGTAACAACAGTATCTATAATATGTTCCTGTTCATCAGTGAACTTCATACATAAACCACCAACCGTTTCTAATGATACCAAATAGGCTATTTTTCTTCGTAATGCAGGCATCTACCTTGAGTATCTAAAGGCATATTCTCTTTATATTTACAAATACACCTATGAATACAGTTATTGCTTGTACAAGGACTAGAGAGTAGTCTTAAAGCCCATAACCAGTCTTCCTCTGTAATAACTTCACACTTCATTTCGTAAGGGTGATGGAAGGGACATAAAGTACAGCCTCTAATAGGAAGTTCCATACAAGTTTGACCCATTAAACCGTCTCTGCATAAAAAGGCTAGCTCTTTAGCAAGGGCTTTAATGTCTAATTTCATAGCCTTCCTCTTTATCTAAGTAAGCTAAGTAAGCTTTATGTATTACTTTAACAAAATCCTCTTCTCCTTTACCACCATTACGCAGAATATATGATGGATGGTAGTTGGGGAATATAGTATAGCTTTCATCATTGAAGAGTACTTCATGAGGCTTACCTAGAACCTTAGTAATACCTTCTTGAGAGTTAGTAAGCCCCTTAAGAGCAGTGTTACCCAAGGTAACGATGATAGGTTTAGTAACAAACAATTCGAGCTCTTGAATAAGGAACTTAGAACAGTAGTCTACCTCTGAAGTCTTAGGTATTCGGAATCCCTTCTTAGGTTCAGTAACAGAAAGAGGAGGGAAACACTTTACCATGTTAGTGATAAATATCAATGCAGAGGGGTCTGTGAGGCTCTTAGAGAGCATCTCATCAAGAAGCTTACCTGCTCTACCTATAAAGGCAATACCCTTCTCTGCTTCATCAGGACCAGGAGCTTCTCCTATGAGGAGTAACCTTGGATCATGAGAGTTACCTCTACCTACTACCTTTGGGCACTTACTGTATCTGTATAGACCACACTGAGAACAGGGTTCTTCATTAAACATACTTGTCCTTTACATGATAGACACTAAGACATGATCGTTTAACAGTAGAATTATCATATGAACATGTTCTTTTAGGTATTCCAATATTTCTTCTTCTGTACTTGTTTCATAGTCGAAGTTTCCTCCAAGATCATTAGCAGCTTCTATAGTACTATTGTACTCAGTCCATTCACAACATATCTCTACGATATTCAGTTCATAGTTGTCAGGATCACAAAGGTTGTAGTAATAATCATAGAGAGCTTCTAATGCCGTATGTGTAAAACTATCACTTCTATCACTATGAAGAAACTCATCTTGGAATTCGTATAGACTCAATGTTTTAACTATTGACACAACTATCTCCTAGGTAGTTCAACTCTACTCTTCTTGCTTACTGGTAGGCAACGTCTCCGGAGTATCGTTGTAGGTTACCCACTGGACGGCGGCGCAGGACACGAGCTACACGGGGTTTTCCTGAAGACCATGTCCGCCAGGGCTATGAGCACCAGCTCTCTTCTCTCTACTTCGTCCTGTATGTCCATGCTTTGAACCTCCCGATGTTCTTCCATGTCTAAAGTTGAGTGTTCGGGCGGCTCAAGTCCATAAATATGACTCGGACAACCCTCGTCGAACTCCACCAAAGCCGGCAATATACTCAGCGCAGGCCGCTGGGGGCATATGCCGAGAAGTGAGAATCTGGCACAGTTGGCACATGTTTTCTTATTCGTGTTCGGCAGAGTCATTATCCTTCTCCTGTCATTGTCCATAGATCAACTGTAGGGTCATCTCTAATCTTATTCGGTTGATAGGCTCCTTCTGTTATTGCGTTCGTTTCACTAATGTCCTGTAGCTCCTGCATCTATACTTCCGTTACCCTTAACGTAATACGACTGAGGTTACGGGGCATATGAAAAGGGGAACACCAACGAGGTCCGATACCACGAGCAAGTCTCTTTGGTCCACCGTGATGTATTTGATCTGCTAAAGCATCATCCCAAACTCCAGGGTATTTTGATCCTGGAAAATCTGCTCGGTACTGCACATTACCTTCTATTACAGCGAATGCTTCCCGTACCCATATCTCAGTTTCAGGAAGATAAGGTACTTCAGTTAAATAACCGCCGATATGTAGTCCATCACACGGAAGTCCGTGGTATGGGGTTTTTAACAACCAATAGTTACTTAACTTAGAATGTTCTGTATCAAGTTCTACTATTGGGCTGTGCTCTTCAGGTTGGGCATTTAGTGGTTTTCGAAATTGTCTTTTTCGGCCTTCCAATATAGCTCGGACATCTTTCTCAGAAAATGTGATTGAACTCTTAGCCACCTTCTTCTCCTTCTTGGGTAGCAATATTACAAGGATGCTTTTCTCTACATCCTCCAGGAAGCTTACAAGGAGGGTTACACAAGTCTAGAATATAGTCAGGAAGTAACTTATCAAGGCAACCTTTAGCATGTAAGAATAACATCTTGATCTCTTCTTGTGCTCTATTACATAACCTCTTTTGACATATCTCTACAAAGGCACGGGCATTCATAGACATAATGAGATTGGTACGAGTAGCGTTGGGGAGGACCATTCTCGCATCTTCTAAAGGTATACCTAATTCTATTAGTCTATTATAGGTATCTCGAATACCATCCCTAATAGATATAACCCAATTATAGGCTGTAGTGTTATCAAGAATACTATTTGGTATTGTCATCCAATGATAGTTATTAGAATCTAGTTTAACGTACCTTTGGCTTTGAACAGAGAATGATACATGCCTATGTCTTGTTAGCTGAGCTAGGCAAGCCCTGCTTATATCATCTACTTCAAAGGTTAACGAAATGTGTTCAAGTATGCTGAGGTGATTACCGGCTATAGCGGCTTTAAGGTGAGAGCAGTCTATATAGTCTGGTTCTTTCCCTATACAGATAGCTGCTGCTTTCTCTGCAAACCTTTTATCCGGTTGATTTAACAGATGTACTTCCATTACCCCTATTCCTTCTCTTTTTCTGTAGCCCACTTATATAATGAGTCTTCACAGTCTTGTTGAGTGTGTTCTGCTTTACTTATCGGACATAGTGCAAAAGGAATTGGACAAGCATAACAGAAAGGATTTTCTAGAATAGTTCTTAAAAGCTTGCGTAGAGCTTTCTCAAAATCTACCTTATCGTCTTCCTTAGGTCCCCAAGTATCACAAGGGTCAGCAAACCAGTAATAGGGTCTATCTTTTTCAATATAGAGGTAATTAACACTCATGGGAAGTTTGGGTATAGGGTACTTACACTTCCCTATATCTGTGTTATTCCAATCAGGCTCCCATTTACAGTTTAAGCAATTTTGTGAGTTAATCTTTGTCAGCATCCTCTTCTCCCTTTTCTACCAACCTTCAGTATATATTCATCCATCGCTTGCTTCTGTTCTTCTGAAAGCTCCCTCGGTTGTTTGTAAGGGTTTCTATCGTTTCTAAGATAAAAGATAGGGCAGTCATTAGTTGTACACTCTATAACTTCAATATAGCCCCCACAACAGCAGTTTAGGCATATAGCTTTAATACGGTCCTTTTCTGTAATATTTTTTTCTTTTTTACAGTTTAGGCGATTTTGAGGGTTAACTGTCATTGTCATCCTCTTTCTTCTTCTCCCGAGCTTTTCTAAATCTTTCAGCTGTTGCTTGTCTTTGTTCTTCAGAGAGTTCTCTAGGTTGTCTATACGGGTTCCTACCACTTTTAAAGTAGAACAGAGGGCAGTCTTTAGCTGTACAGACTTTAACCTCTGCGTGATTACCACAACAGCAATCTAAACACTTAGCTCGTATAGCCTTAATAGGGGACTTTCTATGAGTTTTATCAAACTCTTCAGCTTTGATGTCTGGCATTATATTTTCTAAGGTTACGCTTAACAGTGGATATCTTAATACCCATCATCTCCGCTACCTTACAAGGATCGTTATACTCAGTCATCAAATGGTAAGTTTCATCTATACGATCATTAACTGCAACTATAGAAAAACCGAAAGCCTCTTCAATATCCACATCTTCCAACTTCAGATCAGGATCAAGAACTCCTACAGTGATGTATTGAGTACAACGTCCTTTCATGCCGTTATAGTCTATAGGGATAGCACAAACATGCTTAGGGTTTACTTTGACAATAATACAGATAGCGTCCGAGCTATTCAAGTCAGGCCCATAGTGTTTCAAGTAATCCTTAGCACAGAAGTGTAAGCCCTTAGAACAAGTCTGCTCTCTATCAGTATCGAAGGCGGTTACTTCAGTGACTTCACCAATAACATGTTGAGTAATCCCCTTATCATAGAGAGAACCTAAGTCAGGACGTACTTTCTTGTAAGCAAGAAAACAACCATCTTCTGTAATCTCAAAGTCCATATGTTTACAGAACTCGAAGAGCTCCTCTGCTGCATCAACGAAAGGATTCTCTAAACAGTTGATAAGGAAGGGTTTAACAGCCTCAATATCATCGTTTAGGATACCCTTATCTTGAAGAACTTTAATAAGCTTAGTAAGGGGTATATCAGGAAGCTCTTCTTCTGACATCAGTTTAACTTCTCCAGAAAGGATTCCTGCGATAGGGTTGTGCAGAGCCTTGATCGCTACCCAATTAGCGTTTTTACACATAAGAACAGCTTTTTGATAATCCTTGTCATTCTTTGACCAACTGGCAGAGGTACCATCTCCAAACTGCACAGTAATACTCTTATCATCGATAAAGTAAAACATTGTCTAACTCCTTTATTTAGAATCCTTGATGATCCTAAGTAATTTATCCTTTTGTATGACTGGAAGTTCCCAATAGTAAGTATTTACTGCCGGGTTAATCCCGTTTCCTGTAGGTTTGGGTTTGTAAAACGTTTGTATTGTATGAGAATGTATCTCCTTTATGGTTTTAACTGTAGGACACTCTACAAATATCTTGTCTATGTGATCTTTGTGGTAACACTTAAAATCAAGACCACTGTCCTCGATACTACATCCTAGAAGAGTCTCTAGTTGTATTTTAAGATAGAGCGATTTTGCGTTAATATTTGACCACTTCTGAACTGTACCTATAACTTTCTGAAGCCTCTTAAATAACCTGGAATTTTTATAGGCTGCTTTTTGTTTGCCTTTAAGGTTACAACACATTGAGAAGTGGCTTTTTCTAAGGAATAGTTGTAAATCTGCCAATTCTGTTTTAAGCCCCTCATCCATCACCCGTATGCTATTTACTTCAAGCAGCCTACGGACATCTTGTTCCGTTATATGGAGGTAGTCTTTAAAGAAAGAGAGATTACACTTCTTTACAAAAAGGATATGAAGCTTCTTGTAGTTCCTTGAATACTTGTCCCAAAAGAAGTCCCGTAAAAAATACTTCCCTCTAGTGTTCTTGATATGGAACAGGCTGACCAGTAGATTAGGGAAATTACCGTATTCAAGGATAACTCCATGAGCCTGTGAAAAATCCCCTCTTGGGTAGTTCTCATTGTTATCTTCTAACACTAGTGTGTAGTTAGGGTCATACCTCTTCAGAATATTCTTAACCCCCTCTCTTTGTCTTTCTGTTCTATATACCCTACTTGCCTCTTTATCGTTTATTTCTAAAGCATGATATAGAATTTCCTTCTCTAGCCTTTTCGTTTCATTCAACTTCTTCTCTTGTGCTCTATTCTTCTGAATTGGGTACTTCTCCAAGAATTCATCTAGGAGCATAACCCTTATCTTAAAGTCTATATGAGGAAATTTATTAAGTCTATTTAACTCACTTAAGAAACTAAGGAAGTAAAAGTTACGGAAAATGTAATCCTTATTGGACTTTCGTACATTGACACCACAAGTACAGTAGTCTCCAGTATCTAAAAGACCATACTGCTCAAATATCTCACCTATCTTTTGAGAAGCTCTCTTCAACCTATCTTGAAAGGATACTACTATAGTAACTTCTCTACCTTCTGAAGCTATAATAACTTGACGATGCTTTGTGTGAGGTTCTGAAGTATAGAAACAGATACGAAAATCGTTTTCCCAGTTATATGGTATAAAAGCAAAAGCATAGGGATTGTTAATGTCTACACTACTATAAGCAGCTATCTTAAGACAAAAGTTACGGTTTGATTTTAAAAAAAGGATAGTGGCTAAAGTTACAAACGTAGCCTTGCATAAGCTTTTAATCTTTACAGGATGTTTACGTACATAGATGACTACAGCAGATAGCATGTACACTATGTACTCTTCTATTGCTTTATTGCTTACTAAGGTCTCTCTGCTTGGGGTTACCTCGTAAGTGCCTATAGGTACTTCAATAACTATAGTCAGATACTCCGAGAGCATTCTAGTGATATCATTTAAACCCCTACCAGGAATGTCTACTAGAAAAGTATTCTGACCTTGTTTTATAATCACTGAATGGGGTTTTATAGCATCTTTGTATAGATGTACCCTATCTAGGAGCCTTAAACCCTTAGGAAAGTTCAGCTCTCTGTTAGACTTTACCCGAATCTCAGGTACGAACTTGAGAAACTCCTCTGCTTTTTTGTATATACACTTATCAACACCACTTAAGACAATCTTAAATCCATTGGGTTCTTCTATTTGCTCCTCTTTAACTAACATTACATGAGGTAATCCATTCTTTTTCATACAGATAAAGAAATAAGCCATACCATTGAAGAAGCTAGTGACGGAGAAAGAAGATACACAACTAAAAGGAGTCTTACTGCCTAAACCAAAGCAACCGGTAAAGTCATTGGAATTACTCTTAGTTGATTTAAAGAAGACTGTATATAAGTCAAATACACCTTCCTTTGACAAACCTGTGCCATAATCCCTAATGCTGAAGGAGTCATCTTCCCAAGTAGGGAAATGAATATCAATGGGAATATGCGTAGTACCTGCTGCTATGTGGCTATCGTAAGCATTAGTAAGAAGCTCCCTCACCATAGCCAGCTCAGGATCAGAGTACAGTTTGGTAGATAGTAGCTCAAAGGTAATAGGGGAAGCCTCTATACGGAACATAGTAGAAGGGAGATTACAGTTAGTTTCTATATCACTACCAACAGCTAATTTCATGGTTCACTCCGTAATCATTCTTTACCTTTGTTATGTTCTATTATAGCTATATAACTTCCTACAATAAAAGAAACTAAACCACTAACTACACAGGCTACTACAAAAGCTGTATCCCCGTCTTTAGTTGCAGCATAGGTTAGTGCTCCTATTATCCAAAAAAAGAAAATACAGGAGAAGTTTATTGTAAAAGCGGTTAGACCCCATAGAGTAATTTCATTGGTTTTCATTTTAAAACCCATTTCAGAGAGACTTTTATATCTTCTCCCTGCTGCCTAGGAGCCAACCCAAAGACACCGTTAGGTCTGCCACTTATAGCTGGTTTAGGTCGTCTCTTGGTCTTCTGAGCTTCCATATCGTTCTTGGAGTTTTCGTTTTTCATGCTTAAACCACCTTTTCAAAGCTTCTTCACAGCCTGTCCCAATTACACAATATTCAGAGACAGGACAGTCAGCTTCCCAATGATCGTAATGACACTTGATCTCTTTAAACAGTTCGCTAATTTCAGTCATTACAGATTCTCAATCCATACTGGGTTATCTCTTGGGCACTCATAGCCGAACTGCCACTGAGTCCATCGTAACCACATATTAGGCTCAGGGTTATTGTCCCATTCATGTAGGATATGCTTTGTCATTCTTCTAGCTTTCCTTAGCCGTCTCTTCTTTTGCCTTTTGGTCATCTTGTCCCAAGGTTTTCTCATTATAAGTCCTTAATATTTTGTTCATATAGTTATAACACACTCGCCTATTTGGCTTCTTTGGTCCACAGTTATAACGTCTGAGAGCAAGCCCTAAGTCTTCTTTTACACCCATCTCTAGGAGATACTTAGTACCTGCTTCTATATTCTTCTCAGGATCAAATAGGTCTGCTCTAGTGTACCCTAGGTATCTGCCGGTAGATGGCATTATCTGCATAAGACCTATTGCACCTGATCTGGATACAGCTCTAGGATTACCCCCAGACTCCACTTCTATTACAGCCTGTATAAGGACTGGATCGACAAGTGGCTCAGGGGTAGGTACTACTATGGGTTTCGGACATCCTGTCAAATTCATTAACAGGAACAGCATTGAAATGAGGTTTTTGATTAGCATGAAGACTCTCCTTTAAGTAACCGTATAAACGGGGTTCTATGGAGTTAGATATTACTTTACCATCTAACCCCGTCTTATACTTTCTTGTATAACATAAAGGACAGTTACAGTATTGAGGTTTATATAGGAGTAGGTGCCTTTGGTACTACCCTCTCCAGTGGTAGAAGCAATGTAGAATACACTTACTTGTAATACCGTTCTCATTCATAAATAATCCTTCAGATATATCCGGCATATCATGAAGCCAAGCTGCAAACATACCTGAATTCTTCATTTTAAGTGGAAACAGCGGTAAGTTATCATTCCACATAAGCTAATACCTCACAGTTTCCAGACCAGTACCTCTCTTTGAGGCGAATGAACTCCCCAATCATGGTACCTAAAAGTAGGGGGTTCACCATTCCATAATTGCTGATGACTCTTGTAAGGCTCACAGCAAGGCATAGCTACTATAAGCTCGGCTCTAGGAAATACTTTGTGTAAGTTATCAAACTTCACATGAGCATGAGGAAAAAGGATTACGTCAGGACTTTCGTAGTAATAAGGGGGTTGAGCGACTTTTTCAGGTATAACAAAAAGTCTTTTTATTTTATCGTAGCGGTCTCTCTCTTTGATTGCCGGATCAACAGAAAAGGTATACCAAGCAGATCTAAAAGCAAATAAAGCACCTGTCCTAGGTGTATGACCATCACCAACAACCATTACCGTCATATCTGGATCATTCAGCTTGAAGTCCCCGTATTTCTTAACAGCATCATACATAGCCATACTTTCAGTAATCTCTTTAGTATTGGGAAATAAACCTAAAGCTAAGAGATCAGGAGCACACTTCAGCTTAATGAAGGTATCAAGATATTTAAGGGACTCTTTCTTAATGGTGATAGTCTGTGAAGTCTCACTTATAATAATGGATTCTTTTCCCATACTTTATACTGCCTTTATAATCTCTCCAGTAGTGGAAGAGAAGAGCGTATTCTTTATTCCTACATAACGTAGTAGTTCTAAACACATAGGACAAGGTTTAGCCATACCTAGCAGTTCTTGCTTCTTACTGAGTCTTACTACTGGTATGCTGCATCCTTTAAGCTTAGACCAATCATTTACTCTTAAGATAGCATCCTGTTCAGCATGTAAGGAGTTGTGAAACAATTTGTGCTTAGGAGATATCCTACTGCTTCTTATCTGATTATGCCCACTAGATATAATCCTAGAGCCTTTAAAGATTACACATCCTATTGCTACACGATAAGATGATCTTCTAGCTTCTTGAAAAGTCCTATTCAATATACCTGGAGTCACGGTAAGCCCCTTACTTCGGTTTAGGTATTACTATGTAACCAATTATATTTTCTTTAGGGATTTTAAAACCACAATCCCAACCCATATAGAAAAACTCTTTGTTGCTGTGCATCTCAACCAGTTCAATCCTTATTTGCTTCGAAGCAATATCCCTGACTTTAATAGTTGTCTCGTGCTTAAGCCAACAAGGAACATCAGTTGGGGGGTATCCAGGAATCCAGTTTGCCATACATCTTCTCCTTTCAAAAAATAAACGTACCTACAGGTACGCTAAATAAAATACAGAGAATAAATAGAATAAATAGAATAAATAGAATAAATAGAATAAATAATATAGCCCCAATGAAGGGGCTATATAAGAGTTAGGAGGAAAAGAATCTCTTAGGCCTACTCCATATTTCGACTGCCTCTTCTATATTTTCTTTCCAACCTGTAGAACCTCCACAACCATCCTTTATAGCGTCACATACAACCCTATACTTAGTAGGTGCACCTCTAGGCGTATTAAGATCAGTAGAGTCCTGTATCGTAAAAGCTTCTCTTTTCCTACAGAAAGGGCATTCAGGAGTCAATGTCTGTTCTTTCTTTACATTCTCGTACAGCTCCTCCAAGTCTTTCCTGAGCTTTTCAACTGTTTCCATGATTTCTACGTAAGCCGATGTCATAGTTACCTCATTTCATACAATAAGGGGAGAATTCCTTAATATTGTAGTTATGTTCTTGTTCTGGATAATCTCTGGTTATACCTATACTGAGGAAATAGTCTTTTAGTACTTGTTTCCTATTCCTGTACAATTCCATCATCCAGTCCGTATAAAGCTTACAAACCTTGTGTAAGGTTGACGGTTTTGAGGTAAAGGAGTCGTGTATAGGGATAACCCAATCCACATTTTCACAAATGTAATTAGCTACCTGACTGTCCAAGTTGTGAATACAAAGAGTTGCGAAGTAACGTTTGAATTGTTCAGGATCAGGTACCAGATTTAACCTCCTTACTATCTTTACCATATGACCCTTTATGGAGTCATACACAAAGAAGGCTACCAGAGCAGTCTCTTCCCATTTAAACCTATTACAGGTGATTCTGAAGCGTTCTCCGTTGATATTTACTTCCATCTCTTCCTTAGGTTGCACATTGTTTATAATGAAGTCTTTAAACTTACAGGCATTAGCAAATGTACCTATGTTTAAGTCCTTCTCCATAGCATTGACCTGAGTCTGGGTGTAATCCAGCTTATTACTTACCCAGAGTTCCTTTGAATGCCTGGAACTACCATATATCTGAGGGGTAACTGCTTTCTTGATATGAGTACGACTAGCATAGTCTTGGCTCCATATATCTTGAAAGTTCTCTCCAGGTATCATGTTAGTCCCTAGCATATAGTTGATGTCATTTGTGAGAACACCTATATGCTCCAAAGCACTAGCTGCACAGTCTATTTCTATAGGAACATTCCATGACTGAGTCTGTGCATAATTATCCAGATTCTCATAAATACGTTCAAGCCATATACGCTTATGAAGGTCACTGTAGTCTTCTGTAAGGTCCATAATGGTAATATCTGGTAGTTCCTTTACCAGATACATGTTTTGACCCTCTCTAACCTTATCAGGATAGTTCTTACCCCTATAGCCGTTTAGCTCTGCAATGGCTGCATAGATGATGTCATAGTCTTCGGACACCAAGGTATCACTAGGACATATGAGTAATGCTCTTGCATCCTTAGAGGCAATAGGATTGAAAATCTTACGAGTACATTGGAAGATAGCTCTTCCTCTGGAATCCGATATGTTTCTACCAAGAGTGTATTCAGCATCTTCAACTGAGTAATACTCAGCAAGTTCCTGGATAATCTCTTGGTAAGTGATGTCTTTAGTTGAAGCAGATAGCCCTTTCTTTAAGTTGATAGCGATCTCTCTAAGGTATATCTTGAGATATCGTGTATCGTACTTAAAGACATGGTTTCCTGCCTTAGCAAAGCCCTTTCGTATCAAACCAGTCTTCTGGTATTTACCGTTAATCTTAGCCAAGTCATAAGTATCAGAGTGAGTCTCAGTGAGTCTATACTTAATGAACTTATACTTGAACTTAAGGTTGGTAATCTCTTCTTTGGTTAACCATTTGAGGAGCTTACTTTCATTAAGAGTTATGTAAGCGTAGTCTTTGGTGGTATGGCTGGTTATCCAACCTGATTTGCTAAGATGGACGATAAGCTTATTGAATAACTTGTGGTCTTCAAATATCTCAAGGAAGTGAAGAGTATCTGTATGTTGCTCGTTAAGGAATTTATACCAAATATTGGACCACAGGTCATCAATAAGGAGATTAAGGGCTTCCTTCTTTAAGGGGTTTACTATATCCCTAATTTGCTTAGGGAAGTCTAGCTCTCCTCTTAGAAGTTGTTCTCTTCTAGCTGGCACTCCATTCATCGTTCTCTTCCTTTTTACAGGTCCATTTGTTAAATAACATCATCATCTCTGATAGATTGCCTGAATGGTACCAGTGTTTTGTGGGGTTATTCATGTTACAGAAACCAAGTTCGAAAACATTACCTCCGCACCAAGCGATATAAGCAACATACTCTTTATCGGAATCCCTTTCGCCTACGTTCTTGTTTATACATCGCTTACTGAATAGTACGGGCTTTCTACGATCAATGAGAGCATCATTAATCTTCTCTACCGTTAGCTCTATAGCGGGATGGTCAATAAAGATCATGTTAGAGAAGTCATGGTCTGCTTCCATGTAGTAATTACTATCGCCTTTTATAGCCTTTACCATCTTCATGATGTTATCCTTTCTTGAAAAGCAGTCTAATCTAGATACGGGTAATTGATACCCCTAACTTAATAAGCTTATTGGATACAGAATTAGACACTTTCTTAGGTATCTTTATATATCCCGCATCCAGACAAGCAATGAAGGTAAAGACTAGCTTATAATATTTGTCTTGGTAACCTGGAGTAAACCAATCCCAATACCGGTTCATTTGGTAGAGTTCTTCTACCTGTTCTTGGAAAGATAGGTTACAAAACCATTCTTCAAAAAGATTAGATAGAAGAGCTTTTACAGCATTATTATCCTTTGTCATAAAGGTACTTCCCGTATTTCATGTAGTTGAATTCAGGCATAGGTACATAATGACCTTTTTCATCGTATGTCTTTCGTTCCTTGAATAATGTACACACTCCCTTATCATTTACTTTCGGCCACTCTGAGCAGTAGTAATCGCTACCTTGTTGGTTAATTGCACATAGGGAGCATTTTCTACAATAATTACCAATTAAATCCCAAGGCTTATGATAATCGGGATAGCCGAAGTTTCGTAAAAGAAACATAAGTCTCGTACCTCCTTAAATAAAACGGTAATACTGATCTTTTAGTAAGCCTTGGTATTACCCAAGGCTTACTCTATGGGTTAATTTATTCTTCGTATTCTTCAGGAGTATCCTCACTGACCTCAGCGGTATTCTTTATGGTCTCAAAAGCCTCCTGAAGCTTGGTATCATAGATCATCTGACACCTCTCCTGAGTAATGTCGTAGAGGTCAGACTCGTCTACCACAATACCCATACTAAGAGCACACATGGTAATGTATTCCCTGGCTTCATCAGCCTTCATGACTTGACCACGAACAAGCTGATTCTGGTTATTTACAAAGGGGGTATTCCCGATAATGGGATAATACAGACTCACCTGTGAGTTGTTGAGACCAGTAACCTCCAGGAGTTCCTTCCTGTGTTTGCTGTTAAGAGAGATAGTCCGGATAATGCCCATGATATTACCGGTACGGTAGTTGAAGTCATTCATTACCCTATGAGGGTGAATGATAGCTTCAATTTCCAATTGCAAGGTTTCAATTTTGGCACTGGAGATAGCCTTAATCTCCAGCATTTGAGCTACCTTGCTGTTCTCCAGCTTAGTACGCATTTCTTGAAGCTGTTCATCATGAAGCTTCATATAGTCTTTCTTAGTCATTACTTCTTCTCCTTTGATTATATTCCCCTATCTTCGTAGCGTATTGCATGATTTGTTCTTTTGTTGTTGCAGGATCCAGATGAAGTTTGGAACATTCTTCACACATATATGCAGTTACTTGGACTGGCATGTTATCTCCTTCCCTATTCTTGAGTTATTTGTCTGCATTAGCTTTCTTACCTTTCTTGAGTTGGGGCTTACGGTAATTAGGACAAAGATCAGTTATTTCATCTTCATCCGGCATATCCAAACAGGCATACTCTTCTCCAGTAGAGGAGTACAGGCAGTTCTTACACACCCTGCAAGAAGTCTCAAACCACCTATGAGAGGTGTTAAGCAAACCCCTCTTCTTGAAGTCCTGGTATTCTGTCATGATTTCTCCTCTTCTTTCTTGAGCATATTCTGAATATCCCCTTTACGACTTTCGTAAGGGGTATTCCTTTTCTTATCAGGATCGTTAATCATTTTCCTGAAGAAGTCATGACATAAGAGGTGCATTCTTTCTTTATCAGAGAATACCCCCCTACCAGCCTTCAGGCGCTCTTTCATACGAGTGTAGGATAAATCCATCATGTATTTCTCCTTGAAACAGGCTTATGGTTATGTAGCTGATTAGTAACTGATACTAACCTTATGAGAAGAACCAAGCTAAGAAGTATAGTTCTCCTAATAAGACTATAAAAGAACCAAGGGACAGTATATCCGCTACAGTGGGATGTCTTTCAAGCCATTTAAGCATATCAATTACCTTTTTATAGGTTTTAGGAATTTCATCCAATCTTTAGGTGTAATTTGAGAACAGTCTCTGATATCCTCAATTTGAAGAGGGCAGAAGTCTCTGTTGAGGAAACCATCTATATAAATCATAGGACAATGAGCAATAGGATTAGTATCTCTATCTCCTTGAATCTCCTTTATAGGAAAGTTATTCTTCTTTCCCGTACACATATTAGCAAAGATTTTATAATGAAACTCCATCTCAATCCTCTCTTACATAAATTAAGGGTATAGACATTTCTGTCTACACCCTTGTTTAATGAAAGTGTCTGATACCTGACTTACGGTTAGCTACACCTAGGCTTGATAGTCCCCCAACAACCTAAACGTTGTTCAAGGGCAAGCTTCTCAGTACCCTTCCCATACTGAAGGAGTTTACGGCAATGACGACATCCTCAGGTCGCTGGTTATTCCCATAGCACATAAGAGTTAACCACTCTCTTATAGTATCAGCGTACTAGGGGAACTACATCATGATCCCGCACTATTTTGCTCGTATCATCAAATTAGGGTAAGTACGGAACCGGGTACGAAATACCCAACCCCTAAAGCAATAGAGCATACCAGTAAGCACAGGAGCACATTAGCCGAGAGGTGTTAGCTGGGCCAAGAATGAATTAAGCACGTCGAATAAGGGGGAACCACATATCTCCCACTATTGCTGTGAATACGACATCATTGTCTAAGCCTTTCCAATAGAAGGAACCGTTATCTCTATGCCCTGTACAGATAAGAGGAAATTGGACATCATCCCCCTTCAATATAAGGTTTATAGGAACATGAATAGCGGGTTCAGTTTCAGTATTTCCCATATACGTTATGGGTGTTTCAATCTTCAAGAACTGTGTAGGATTGGTCGGCATATTGATTTTCCTCCTCGTAGCTGGGATAGTATTTAAGAGACATTATTCGGGTAACATCTCTTTGTTTCATCCATTGTTTACGCTTTCTGGTCTTTTTCCAAGAGCGTTCACGACTACTGTATTTGTGGTAGTAGTTGAAAGTTTCATTTTGCCGGTAACGCCTAAGAAGGCGTCTATCCTTAATAAGGAACTTCTCGTCGTAGCACAGTTGTTCATCAACAATGTACTTAAAGGAGGCATATTCAAGACCTTTCTTGGAGCGACCGTTTCGATAACTGTTTTTTCTGTTATTCCTTCTACCAAGAATAGGGTCAAATCTGTATCGGAAAGGACGAGTAAAGGTTCTATAAGGAAGGAGAAATGAGACAACCTTGTCTTCTAGGACTGTAAAGTGACTATCGTTTAAGTGAAGGCAATAAGAACACTGCCAACCGATTCCTGGTCTAAAACCCCAGGCAGGTTCTGTATTGATGAAGTTGTGAGGATGAGAGGCACCACAAGAAGGGCAGAATAGATTTTTAGTGCTCTTAGTCTTATTCTTGGTTATATAGAATAACCCCTCTTTATAGAAGGTGCTAAGAGCAGTAACTTCCCTATACCTCATAAGTATACCTTGGATACACAAATCTTTATATTTAAGTTTGTTCATGTTGTGGATCCTTTACCTGAAGACACGATAGTCTTCTTTATCTAATAACAACACTTGCGATAATTCCACAGGTCTATAGCTTGTTGTAGCTTATAAGTCCAATGGAAAGGACCTGAACCAATGGTAAACGGGTTTTGCCCCTCTTCCTGTAATACTATTTCCAGGTATCTGGCTTTACAGGAAAGACACACAACACTGAAAGCTTTATCCGTTTTCCTGTACAGTACATGAGGATATCCAGAACAGAAGGGACACATTTCTAAGTATATATCCATAGCTTTAGTGTCCAGCAGTTCAAAGGAAGTTTTTCCAGCAAATTGTTCTATTTGCAGGATAACGGGACCATATGTCCATTGTTGATGAGGTAAGAATTTCAGCGTGTTAGTCATTACCTTATTTACCTTCTTTCTGGTGGTAAGTGTTAACTTCGTAATGTATGTGATAACCATCTAACATTAAACCCAGTTCGGCTACTTCCTTGTTTAAGGCATTACACACTCTCCGAGCTTCTTCGATAGTAGGGAAAGTTAGCAGGGTTCTCTCTACCGCATCGTTTAAGGGATCAACCCTATCTACAGTAGCGTGTAAAAGCATGATATACCTCCAGGCAGGGTAGGGGTACCCTTGAGTCTAGTTGTTCGTTTTTATATCGTAAATTACAATAATAAAAACCGTCTCCGTTGAAGTCTGGCTTTTAGCTGTTCCCAGGTTCTTGAAAAGGCTTGTTAGAGGGTTGGTAAATGTGGGTTAATTATATGTAATTAAACATATCTTACCTTATTTCTTTATTCTAGTATTTTGAAAGTGATTAGGCTGTTCTTTTTGACTGTTGTTGGGACACGGTCTGAGATATCATATAATATACATATAATATATACATGATAGTCTAGTAATAACATGAAGTTAAGGGCCGAGTTGACCCTTAACTAGGAGATTATCGTTTCTGAGCCAGCATTTCGCTTAGCTGTTGCCTGTATGTTTGGTCGGATTCATTGCCCAGAGCTTTAAGACGCTGGATGTCTCTCTTGGCCATCTCTTCCCACTTCACACGATCATGGTTGGTGTTGGTTTCAATCAGTTCTTCAGTGTAAACCACAAATCTTTGGAGGGTTTTACCGAAGACTGTAACTGCTGCAATTGCTCCAAGGATAAGGGCAGTGTTCATACTTATCTCCTTGGCTTATGCCCATTTGTTGGAAAGTTTGTCGATGATGAGGAAGGTTGCACCAGTTATAAAGGTGTAAACACCCGCATTCAGCATGTTTAACACTATCCATGCAGGAATAGTCATGAGAAGAGGTGCCCCTATCAGAATGGCAACACCATCAGCAGCCATGAGGATGCAGAAGGTAAGGAAGAAGGCTGCCAGCATAAACTTTGCCGTTTGTTTCATGACGTTACCTCCGATAAGGTTGAATGTACTGGTTAAGGTCCTTAACTTTGAAGGGGCGGATGAGCAGGTAGAGGCTAATTAAGGCACTAGCCACCATACCCACACAGAGGATGGTCAAGCCTCCAGCGAACAAGGAGCAGATGCAGATCATACAGAAGCAATCAAGCAGGAAGTCGGCAAGACGACCATGCTTAAGCTTCCAGATCAGGATCATGAAGTTGAAGGCAGCTGCAATTCCCATAATGAGGATGAGCATAAGCATGGTGTATCTCCTTATTTCCGGTAAGGGATGAGGTTGATGCCATATTTCCAGGCAGTGAGTTTGACGTGCCAGATGAAGAAGGTCATTCCGATGTAATGGAGAAGTCTACGAATCATGATGGGCCTCCTTGAGGGTTAAATAGCTTAATGATGTACTCTTATACTATGTATAATATAGTATTAATATAATATAAGAGTACACTGTAAACTATTTATGCCGGTTAGGCATCAATTGAACGGGTATTCCGGAGTTTCATCCTGTTCATTGCGGATAAATCGGACAGCGGTGTTGACGGCTTTGTTGGCCTTGGCGATGTGCTCGGCAAGGTCCAGGCCGTCACGCTGAGCTTTGTAGTAAGCGGCAGCGGCAGCGAAGATGGGCTGGATGGTGCGGTGAGCGGTAACCAGGGTGTTGACTTCTTCACGCGAGATGTCTTTGGAGAGAAGGGCATTCCGGACCATTTTGCGGATATTGTTGAAGTCGTCGGCATTCAGGTCATTGACGGGCTTGGTGTTCTTGGCCATGATGGGCTCCTTTAGTCGAAGGGACAGGGTTGGGTAAGGAAGGTGAGGTCTTCATCGGATAAGTAGCCGATGGTGTCAGTGGTGTCTTCGAGGTCGATGGTAAGGGTGTAGTCGTCCATGTTAATACTCACTGTCGTTGTTGTCGGAGGTGGTGTTGGCGATAGGCCAACGACTCTCGATGTAGGCAGTAAGAAAGTCTTCGGCTGAAGTGGCAGGGTCATGCCAATCATGTATTTCAGCCAGGAGTTGGTTGAAGTTGCCACAGGGAATTTCCAGGGTGACGGTAACGGTGTGGCCGGAGTAATCCTTGGAGCTTTCTTTGTACTGCATGATACACCTCGTAGTGGAAATAAGACATAAGTGGATGAAGCATCCAACTCCTAAAGCAAAGAAGTGTGCACTAGTAGCACGGTGTATGAAAAAGTATATGCCACATTACTCATCAGTAACATGGCATATAGTTAGTATTAATACTCTACAAAGAAGAGTAGTACGACAATCGCTATTACACAACAGAGTACAGTAAGGTTCATATGCTGACTCCTTTCTGTTATTTAGTATTAGTATATTAATATACTGTTATATATAACGTCATACCGTGCACTGTACAACGTAGGGTGTATTGTTAATGGCATGCTGAGAGGAAAGGAGAACCAATCAGCATGCCATACAGTATTGGCTAATACAGAGATAAGGCCTCTCTTAGTGTACTATCAATACTGCTACTATCTTATCTATGTGAGGTTACTACACTCACCACCTAAAGCTAAGAATGCTTTCCTGAAGGACACCGGGGGGTAGTTTTTATATGGGAGAGAAAATTGGGGGTTATATCATCTCTATTAAAAAATTATTTTTCCTCTCGAACTTTTGACCCCATATCAGCAGAAGCAGTCTAGTTTCTCCCAGGAGGAGTACCGCCAGGTACTCCGAGTTAGGGGTTAGGAAAGCACTTTTTAGGAGCTAAAATTACCCTCTTATTACTTCTTACTTCTTAGAGGTCGAATTCGTTAGTTATTACAATAACTTACAGAGAAAAATGTGGGGTATTTCTCACACTTTTGTGTGGGATACCCCCCACACTCCTCCTATTTCTTGGATGAAGAAGGTGTTGTATTTCTCACTTATGTGAGGTATATTACACCTACCGCTACATGGTAGCGAGAGTAATAACCCCACAATGTGGGGGAATGCGGAGACCTTATGGAAAACACATGGCTGGAAGAGTTAATAGCAATATATCCCATTAGCAATAGGCCGAAGGAGTTCGATCTAGATATCAATAACTCAGGGCAATATGCGAAGTTTAGGGGAGACAACTTTGTAGATAGGAGGAAGAAGGTTATGAATTATATTGATCCAGTAGCTTTGACAGGGAAACTTCGCAGTTACGAGAATGCCCCCTCTCATCAGATGCAGATATTGCTGGATGCTTCCCTTGAAATAGGGAAATCCACTGTTGCTCTCAGGTTAGGTGAGATAAACGAAAAGTTGAAGCAAGCAGGTTGTAAGGAATGGTCTAGGTTTAAGCTGCGGGATAATATACGCTTCTTAGTAGAACATGACGAGATAAGTTATACAGATGTAAGAGGTGTTTATAACCTGAATGTTCTTAGACGCTTCAATGGAGTCGTAAAGAAGCTATTGGATGATGTTATTATCCAGAGAAGTAGTAAACCAAAAGCAGAGAGTACTTCCTCTCAGGAGGAAGAAGACATCAAAGTAGCTATAAACCATTTTATCCGTAGCTCCTTAAGGGAACTTGAGAAGATAACACATGAGAAGCAAAACCAGGAGGAAAATGATGTATGATTACTTGACTGTAGAAGAGATTGAAGCTGACCTTATACAGAATATAAGGATACATGGGCTTAGTATTCCCACTATCCAGGCAGCACTGCAATACTTTCCCACCACCTGGCTTATGCGTAAGGTTAGTATGAAGGATGTTGCGGATAGTGTGGGTTTAAATGCGATTACCCTGAAGAGGTTTGAAGATACTGGTGATATCGGTTTAAAGTCCCTTAAGAAGCTTGCTATATGGGTATATGCAGAAGTCTATAAAGCTCTAGACAAGGAGCAATGGTTAACGGGTCAGAGGAAGACATCCTTCTATATCCCGTCTCCTCAGAACCCACTTACTGGTAGGGTGGGGTTTTATACAGTTCATGTTCCTTGTAAGGACCCAGGGCTTAGTACAGAAGAGAATCCTAGTACTTCTGAAAACGCAGCGCAATGAACTACCCTAGATTATCTAAAGTACTCTTCTGTCTGGAAAGCTATTATGACCTTATCCAGAGTTACCAGATGAGTATTAAAACTAGGATAAGGCTATCCTATAAGCTTAGAGTACGTATAAATTCTATAAAAGAGTATCTTTGTCTGGATATAGAGGAACCTAAGAAGGATTCCTTTAATTCCATTAAAGATAAGCTACTGAGGAGGAAGTAATGGCAGAGGCTATCAGTATAGGAAGCTTTATCTTAGGTTTCTTTATAGGCTGGGTTCTCATAGATAAGTATCTGGATAGAAGGCAAGCCAGGAAGAAACAAGAACTATTAGGTATCTACAGCCCTTGGAGGAAGAAATGAGAGGACGTACAGGTACACAACTTACTGTTGAAGCAGTAAAGAAGATCGCTCCACGTTCTGTCAGACCGTATGTGAATCAGGAACTGATAGATCGTCTTAATAGCTTTATTAGTGATCCAATTATTGCAGAGACTTTTAGAGATAGCTTCATGAGTTGTATGGACGTCTTTAAGGTAGGTAAATTTAAGTTTGAGGATTACGTCAACGCTACTAAGTTCGTTAGCTGTAAGCTCTTAGGCTATACGAATCAGGAAGCTTATGCCGCTACTTTCCCTGAACGGTATGCACACTTCAAAAGGTACTATTCAGGCGATAAGCTTTTCATGCTCGACAAATACTGTCAACGCTATGGGAAGAGTAAGATTGTATCGAAGATATTTGAACAGACTCTTATTCCTACCCATATCCTTAATGCTCCCTTATATCAAGAGGCTATTAATGAGTTGGCTAAGATGGTTAGGGACCCTAACGTGAAAGGTATGGTTAAAGTAAAGGCTTGTGAAGCTCTCTTAAGTGCCACTAAAGCACCTGAAGAGCTTAAAGCTAAGCTCACTATTGGGATAGAGGAGAGTGACACCCTAAGCGACCTTAGGGAGCTTACCGAACAGTTGGCTTCTCAGTTTAAAGGGGCTTTAGAGTCTGGTACTACATCCCTTAGTGAAATAGTTACCGCTAGAATAGTAAAGCAGGAGCTAGACCAGTTACCTGAAGAATCGACTACCTTAGAAGCAGAATTTGAAGTGGAAAGATGACAGTGGAAGACACCTCCAACCTAAGTTTAGAGAGGCTGATAGCTCAAGTAGACTACAACAGTCTTGAACAGGGTTATATCCCTAGTAAGTTTGCTATCCAGTTTGTTAACTTCATCAAGATGGTTAATGATGGGCAAGAAGAGAATATCTCCCCTTTCTTTCACTACAAGATGCTGGATCAGATAGAAAAATTTAAGTATAATCTTATAGTTAGCTTCCGTGGTTCGGCAAAAAGCTCCCTCCTTTTAGAGTATCTATGCCTGTATATAGCGGTATTTGGTGGTATACCTGGTTTTGGTAATGTAAATGTAGCTGTAGGGATGTTTGACTCTATGGAGAATGGTGCTAAGAACCTTAGGAACAATATAGAACATAGGCATGGGAGAAGTGCTTTTCTACAGAAGTTTATACCTCAGACTAGGTTTACGGATAATAGGCTGGAGTTTACAAACGTAGAAGGTAAGAAGTTCTGTATTCGTCTGTTCGGTGTCCTTACTGGTTTTCGTGGGTTTAAAGAGTATGGAGAGAGGCCTACCCTGTTACTTATGGATGACTTATTCTCTACTAAGGCTGCTGAATCTGATACGGTTACTAAGGATATAGAAGATACTATTACCAAGGCTGCTATGCCCGCTCTTCATCCATCAAAGTCTAAAATCATATGGGTTGGTACCCCTATGAATAAGAAGGACCCTCTGTATAAAGCAGCAGGGTCTTCAGCATGGAATACGCTTACATTCCCTATTTGCGAGAAATTTCCCTGTACTGAGGAAGAATTCATAGGTGCTTGGCCTGATAGGTTCCCTTACGAGACTGTTAGGGATTTGTATAACATGTATAAAGGATCAGGTCGTATAGACGCCTTTAACCAGGAGTTTATGCTTCGTATCCTTAGTGATGATGAGAGGTTAGTACAAGATCAAGATATACTCTGGTATCCCAGGAATGAGGTGTTATCTAACCTATCTTATTATAATGTGTATATGACTACGGACTTCGCTACCAGTGAGAAAGAATCGGCAGACTTCTCCGTTATTGCCGTATGGGCTTTAGACTACAAAGGAAGGTTTCACTGGGTTGATGGTGTCGTAACCAGACAGGATATGGCCAAGAACGTGGATGATGTGTTCAGGCTTACTAAAATTTACAAACCACTATCCGTGGGTGTAGAAATATCAGGACAGCAGAAAGGCTTTGTATCCTGGCTACAGAGAGATATGACTGTAAGAGGGGAGTGGTTTCCTTTAGCTAGTGATAAAAGCTCAGGAGAACCGGGATTAAGGCCTTCTACGTCTAAGTTACAGAGATTCAATGCTGTACTCCCTTTATTTAAACAAAGGAAAATAGCTTTCCCTGAAGAGCTGAGAGAATCGGCTATTATTCTGGAATACTTAGATGAGCTTACCAGTATTACTCCTTCAGGATCTAAGAGTCTTCATGATGATTGTATAGACTCTGTCAGTCAGTTACAGATGATAGAGTATTTTAACCCTTCAGAACCGGGTAAGGAGAAAGAAGAGAGGAAGCTATTGGAACAAGACCCAAACTCAGTGTATGGCGATCTCTGGTCACACACTATTGAACAGTCTGAAAACAACTCATATATAGTTTAGTTCTTGATAATTATTTCAAATGGTGTATATTTACACCTGTAAGAGAGGTTTACTATGGACAAAGACGACAGACCTGATTTTAAGAATATGCCTGCCGAACAAATCAGTGCTTGTGTAGCTAAACAGCTATGGGAATTGATTGAGGATGAGGCTGAAGCCAATGAAGGCTATGAGAAGTTCTTGGAGTGTTGTGGCCATAAACTGTCCAGCAAGCAGAAAGCGGTTATTGCTGAGCATATAGCCGATGAAGCTAGACATGTCCTTGACTTGATGGAAATGGCTACCGCTATTACAGGCATAAAACCCGCTGAAGATTAAGAGGTTTCATGTACACTGTAGGAGACGCTATAGAACTGGCAAAGTACACTGTTTTAGCAAGCTTGAATGTAGTCAACTCAGAGAAGGCTCTTCTTAGGTTTGTTAACCTTGGTGTATCCGAACTGTTTGGTAGATTCAATTTAGCAATCAAGACTGAGTCTATTATTACTACCCCTAACCAATCCCTTTATGAATTGAAGGATGATGGGGTAGTTCTTCTTCTCACTGTCTACAATAGCTTTGGAGAAGAGTTGTTCCAGACGGACGTTATAAACGGGTTATCTGATTATAAGATTCTTAACTATAGGTCCTTCCTTTTAACTCACCCCAGAGAAGACCTTCTCTTTGCCGTATACAAAGCATCTCCCCCTTCTCTCAATTCGATGGATGACCCTATACCTCTTCCAGATACCTTCTCAGATGCTCTTCTCTGCTATATGGGCTATTTGGGACATACGGCAATTAACAAGGATAATGTTAATGAAACTTCTGCTTTTGCTAAGAAGTTTGAAAACTCCTGTATTAATCTGGAAAACCAGGGATTTAAAATCCCTCTTGGTATTGAGATGTACAATCAAAGACTGAGAGGTTTCAAATGAATCTTGCTGCGATTATCCCTAAGGTCAATCCTAGGTTAGGTGAAGCTCAACGTTCTACAAGAGATGAAAGTCTTTTTAACAAAATTGAGTATGGTAAGGGTATCTTCTATGATAGCCACAACCTTTATGAAAATAGACGGTACGAGTTCTATGTTAGCCTTATCCACCTACTAGATAGGGTTTTTACTGAAGATAACACAGATTTCCTTAGTGATGAGCAGACCCAACTGATAGATAAATACTTCGCTGAAGCTGATACAGTTTCACCTCCTGCGAATATCTCTTTGGGTTCTTGGGTATATGATTGGGATTCTTTACATAGAAGGATTCTTGACTTGGATACATTCTTAGGCGGATGGCTAGGAGAAGAAGATGGCGAATACGCAACCTACAGAAAAAAACAGTTTCATCGCAAACGTAAACCTTTTAGCCCGGTCTTTGCAGGAGCTTCAAACCCTTATTGAGGTAGTTAATAACGGTACCTTAGAGAGTGTCCTTGCTGCTTCCCAAGAGATTGAAGCTAACCTGGAACAACTTCGCCTTATTGTTCAAGATACCTTGAGCAACGCTGAGAGGGCTGAAGGTGCTGCTGATAATGCAGCAGAAATTCTCCAAGCTATTGAAGCGATCTCAGAGAATCTGAGAAGCTTGAGTGTTATTGGGCAACAGCTTACCCCAGGTACACCTCCTTTTGTGAGTTACAATCCTGATAATAATACGATCACTATAGGTGTAGCTAATGGCGCTACTGGCGCTACTGGAGCAACTGGACAAAGGGGTCCTCAAGGTCCTCAAGGTAACTCCATCCAAGGTCCTAAAGGCGATCCGTTTACTTTTGATGACTTTACTCAAGAACAGTTGCTTGGTCTACAGGTTCGAGGTCCTCAAGGCTTGAAGGGTGACAAAGGTGATCCTTTTACCTATGCTGATTTTACTCCGACTCAGCTTGAAAGTCTCAGAGGTCCCCAGGGATTAAAAGGAGATAAGGGTGATACAGGCGCGAAAGGTGATCGTTTCCTCTACTCGGACTTCACTCCTGCCCAATTGGCTACCCTTAAAGGGGATAAAGGTGACAAAGGGGATAAAGGTGATCCTTTCATTTATACGGACTTCACCTCTGACCAGTTAGCTAACCTTAGAGGACCAAAAGGCGATCCTTTTACTTATGGAGACTTTACGTCTGATCAGCTTTTAGGGCTTAAAGGACCTAAAGGTGATGATGGTATTGTTTTTAATATTCAAGGTAAAAAGGACTCTTCTACCGATCTGCCTTCTGGACCTACTGTTACCAATGAAGCCTGGATTATAAATGGACATATCTGGTCTTGGGATGTCATAAACAGTTCATGGTTTGATTCTCAGGTTTTGCAGGGTCCCCAAGGGGAAATAGGGGCAACTGGCGCTACTGGTCCTAAGGGAGACCCCTTTACTTTTAGTGATCTAACTCCTGATCAAATACAGATGCTTAAAGGTGATAAAGGTGATACTGGTCCTCAAGGCATTCAAGGACCACAGGGTACTCCTTTCACTTATGGGGATTTGACTCCAGAACAGATTCAATCCCTTACTGGCCCTCAGGGACTTCCTGGAGATATGGGTCCTCAAGGACCAAAAGGTGACCCGTTTACCTTTGGTGATTTGACTGACCTCCAGAAAGCGGAATTAAAAGGAGAGAAGGGTGATCCTTTTGTTTACTCTGACTTTACCCCCGATCAATTATTTACCCTGAGAGGCCCTAAAGGTGATAAAGGTGATGCTGGAGAATCTATACAGGGACCTCAAGGTGAGCCTTTTACTTATGAGGATTTCACTTCTGAACAACTGGAAGCCTTAAGAGGACCGCAAGGACCACAAGGTCCCCAAGGTATTCCAGGAAAAGATGGTAAAAGCGGTCTTAATACCCTTACCTCTAATATAACCTACTATATCAATACCACTACGGGCAGTGACGCTTACAATGGTAAGACCGCTACCGTTACAGGCAATCAAGACAGTGAAGGACTTACGGAAGGTCCTAAAAAGACTTGGCTGGGTATTCAGATACTCTTAGCCAATACTTATCCAGGACAGTACACTATAACACTGCAAGTATCCGGTATTCTATCTGGGGACACCACTATGAAGCTGTCCCAGTTTACTCCTGCGAACTTCACTATTAAGGGACAGACCGGATATCAAACAGATGGTTTTCATGGAGACTTCAAACTTCTTGCAGGGGGTTTTCAACCGGATAGTATTCAATTCGGACAGATTGAAGTAGGCTCTGGCGGCTATCTATATGCTAGAGATAAAACTATAGCCTTTGCTGGTACTCCTACTCCCAGCTTCTGTATTGGTGCTAATACCACTATGGGTAGAGTGGTACTCGATAATTGTAATATCGTCTGTATACCCCCTACCGGTGAGTTGAACGTATTCACTAACTTCTTTAGGATCACTACTGGCGATGTAAAGGTATCTAGTACCTTCAGTGGGTTTACCGCTGGTATGTTTTCCGGAACTGCCGTACTCCTTGAGAATGGAGGAGAGATATCAGGAAATATTGGTGCTATTCCAGGGAATGGTTTTGGTAGTGTTGGAAAGATAAATCCAGGTATTTATAACTCCGATGCGGAAGAGCTTATAAATGCTGCTTTAGCTGAAAAGCAAAATGCTTCTACCGCTTCCATGACAGGTATGGTTCTTATTGGAGGACCAAAAGGTGCCTTTGGAACTGCAAGGGCAATAGACACAATACCCGCAAATGGATCAAGCGGTCTGATAACTTCTGGTGGTGTTTATTCGGGATATGATAGATTTCATGCGGCTATTATCCCCCCAGATAACACAGATATATTCGCATTTTTCTCTTCGACTGTAGCGTCGACCCGCCCCCTACTAGGGCAAATATATCAATGCCGAACCGATCGGGGACACACAAACTTACCCCCTAGCGGTGTAAACTTTAACATATATGGAGTGGCTCAGGGTACACAACAACGCGCTAATTATTTGTACGCTAGTGATGTGGTCTCGGGTGCTCAATGGTTTGCGTCAGGAAGTTCAAGCCAAACTTTTGGGGCATGGAGACAAGTTGGCAGTAGTAGTGCTACACTATCGGCTGATAGTGGTAATAAGCTTCGAATTGGGAGTGACGGAGGCTTATTTGTAGCGTAAGGTTGTAGAAGTCTCAGGAGGATTTATGGTAAGGGTGCTGAGCATATTACTAGTTTGTTTACCTCTACTTTCCAGCTGTACGGTTGGATTGGGTTTTATAGCTACAGATGACTTATGTGTTATACAGCACCATCACGTTCCGATGGAGAATTATGAGAGGTAGTTATGTGTTATAAGAAAGAGACCTGTCCGGTTTATCTGGAAAGAGGTGGGGATGGTTCTAGTCCTTGTGAGGCTTGTGAGTACATCACAAAAGCAAGACGTACAGCTTACCGGTGTAAGATATTACTTATTGCTTCCTTAGGTCTGTTTACCATCATCACTTTTAGTATATATTGAGAGACTGCGATGCTATTAACCTTTAACCAACAAGATTTAGTCTACATAGGAGTATGGGCTCTAGTAGGAAGCATCTTAGGTTTCCTTGCTTTCCGTTGTACTCCTGCTATGTCTCCTTATGTGAAGATTAGGCAAGGACTACTCTCTGTTGGTATCGGTTTTTTAGTGGCTTTCCCTGTTACCCAGTATCTCTATGAAGAGGTAGAATTCTCTGGCTCCCTAAGCATCCTCTTGGGTGGTCTTAGTGCCTTTGGTTTACCTGATTTTATTCTTCGGTATTATCCGAAAATCAGTAAAGCTGTAGCTACCTTAGTAGCTGAGAAGATAGGTGATGAGGTTAGTGAAAGCTCAGAGAAATTAACTGTCCAAAAACATAAAAGAAAGGGAAGTAACTCCAATGAGTAAATATCCTGAAGGCTTCGAAAAAGCCTTTCCAGCCATGATAGCCCATGAAGGCGGGTATGTTAATGATCCTGTTGATAGTGGTGGTGAAACTTATAAAGGAGTATCCCGCAACAATTGGCCTAAGTGGGGAGGATGGAAGATCATAGATGAACTGAAGGCTAAAGGTATAAAGAAAGCTAAAGACATCAACGATACTTTGAAGAATGATGAAGGGATGTTAGACCTTGTCAAAGAGTTCTATTATGTTAACTTCTGGGAGCCTTTGGAGTAAGTTTATGAAGAATAAAATGCTGAGTTTTGTCCTGACTCTTACTCTGTTCCTTTGTATGATCGCTTCAGGAGCAGCTTTCGCAGATGACACCATTGTCTGTAATAATGGTATTCTAAAAGAAATGCCTTCTAGGCTTCACCAGAAACTCTTTAACGCTTCTGTGAACGTAGGTACTAATAGGGGTATTAAGCTCCTTCAGCAATCTCTTAGGTCTTTTGATAGGGGTTCTGTGGTTGTTGATGGAAGGATGGGACCTATTACTCGTAATGCTATGTGTGGTTTATCGGAACAGGCTCTTATTGACAGATACTGTAAGGAGCAGCTTAACTTCTATGAAGGAATTATTAAACGTAAACCCTCTCAGGCTAAGTATAGGAGAGGTTGGACCAATAGAGCCATGTGGCAACCGGAGAAATGATGTTTACTGGAATTCTTTCCCTATTCTCTGAAAAGTCTGTGTTTATCTTTGTGGGTATAGTTGTGGTATTACTTGCACTATCCGTTTATTGGCAAGGTAACCGTATCAACTCACTCAGAACAGAGATAGCTACTATTGAAGCCCAGAGACTAAGTGAGAGAGCTATTTACGATGCTGAGAGATCGGTAGCTAAAGCTCAGATAGCAACGCAGAATCATGCTATAGAGCTTATGAAACTAAACGCTATTGAGTATGAGAAGGGTATTGATGAGTTGACCAGATTGTTGGATGAAGGAGAAGCCTCTTCTTCTGAAGATATTCGAAACAAGTTAAGCCAGGACAATTCCTTACTTAACCAGTCAACTATCATGAAGGATATGCTTAAAGGATTCAGCTATGAGAAATAGTATCCTTATAATCCTAGCCTGTTTTTTCCTTGCAGGATGTGCTGTAAAGCCCTGTGAGCCTATTATTAGAACAGAGTATGTAGAGGTAAAGATTCCTGTAGCTTATAC
>QMCD01000063.1_pt1 | contig 73689 bp, 51 predicted proteins | sample 1821841 | NCBI WGS metagenome assembly QMCD01 (sample SAMN01991225, study PRJNA193472) | Termite gut metagenome, whole genome shotgun sequencing project. | isolation source: worker | host: Macrotermes natalensis
CCTGTCGGCCGAGCCAGATGGCCATACGGCCACGCTAAATTGGCAGTGCTACCGGACGGGGCGTGCGATCGGACTGCACTAAAGTCGGGGGAAATGAAAGAGATTATGGGTTGTGGCGATGCATATTTGAAGGATTTGGGAATGTTTGCTGTTTCTAGGGCAGGGCATGATGCCGGGCATAGGTATGTTATAATTCGGGAAACGGAGGATTGTGTGTATCTGGCGGATGGCGAAGTGAGAAAGCTCGATAATCCTAAGCGGAAAAACCGGCGCCATATGCAGATTATCAAAAACGGTGTCAGTACGGTGCTTAAGGATAAGCTAAAGAATAATCAGCCGGTCAATAATGAAGAGATTAAGTATACAATCAAGGCTTATTTTAAGTAAAAAGGAATGGAGGTATTATATGTCAAAATCCGATGTCATTGAAATTGAAGGAGTAGTGGTTGAGAAGCTGCCCAATACCATGTTTCAGGTAGAATTGGTTAACGGCCATAGGGTGATTGCCCATATCAGCGGTAAGCTACGCCAGAATTTCATCCGCATCTTGCCGGGAGACAAGGTAACCTTGGAATTGTCCCCTTACGATCTGACCAAAGGCAGAATTATTTGGAGAGATAAATAATTGCCGGTTACTGTTCGCGGGTAGTATTCCGCGAGGTGTTTTGCGCTGTTTAAAAAGTAGAACACTTTTGTGCAAAATCCCGAGTGTGCAAGCGCCAAAATACAGTTTTATAGCATTTTAGTTGCGTTCTTTACAACTTGTGCATCACTGTTACTGTGGAGTACCAATTGAGACTAATTATGGCTAAGGAGTGAATAGTAACGATAATTAATAGCGATATATTATTTATATTATTGGAAAAAACTTGCGCTTTACAGAACTACGTGATATAATGTAAAACGGTCTTTTTTGAAAGGAGGTTTAACATGAAGGTAAGATCATCAGTAAAACCTATTTGTGAAAAATGCAAAATCATTAAAAGAAAAGGAAGTATCAGAATAATCTGCGAAAATCCGAAACACAAACAAAGACAAGGTTGATCCCCTGTTAATTTAACGCTGTGATTCCGACAGTGTTATTTTAATAGTAGGGTCCTTGTTTGATTATGATAGATAATCAACCCTGGAGCCTGTGGAGTACTTGTTGATACCGGTATCTTATCAAGAATAAGAAGCCGGACAGATCGGAGGCAGAAGAGAACTTCCGGTTGGGCAGAATTGCCCCAATCAACTTAGTAAAAGGAATGGAGGAAACGTAAATGGCTCGTATTGCAGGAGTTGACTTACCAAGAGAAAAGCGCGTGGAGATAGGTTTGACTTATATCTATGGAATCGGCAGGGTAAGTTCCAACAAGATTCTGGAAACGGCAAAGGTAAATCCCGATACCCGTGTCAGAGAATTAACTGATGAAGAGGTAAAAAGAATCAGTGAGATTATTGACAAGTCTTACATGGTAGAAGGCGATCTCCGCAGGGAGATTGCGCTGAATATCAAGAGACTTCAGGAAATCGGATGTTACCGGGGAATCCGTCATAGAAGAGGACTTCCCGTGCGCGGACAGAATACCAAAAACAATGCCAGGACCAGAAAAGGTCCGAAGAGAACAGTTGCCAATAAGAAGAAATAATAAGACGTAAAGAAAGTAGGTTAGTTTAAAATGGCAGTAAAAAAAGTGACTAAAAAAGTGACAAAAAGACGTGTCAAGAAAAACGTTGAACGCGGACAGGCACATATCCAGTCTTCTTTTAACAATGTTACATTGACAGACACAGAGGGAAATGCTTTAAGCTGGGCAAGTGCCGGCGGTCTTGGTTTTAGAGGTTCAAGGAAATCTACTCCGTATGCTGCACAGATGGCATCTGAAACAGCTACGAAAGCAGCACTTATACATGGTTTAAAGACCGTGGATGTATTCGTAAAGGGCCCCGGATCAGGACGTGAAGCAGCAATACGTGCGCTTCAGGCCTGCGGACTGGAAGTGACCTCGATAAAGGATGTTACTCCCGTTCCTCATAACGGATGTCGGCCGCCTAAGCGACGCAGAGTCTAATGCGAAGAGGTTGTTCCGCTAACTATAGTGCGCATTGCGCACGTAGTGTTATATTTAAAAGATGCTTTAAATTATCGTTGGAAGAAGGCGCATTTGCGTTGTAAACAATAGCAGGAGGAGAATACAGATGGCAGTAAACAGAGTTCCCGTGTTAAAAAGATGTAGAGCGCTTGGTCTTGAACCGGCTTATCTAGGTTATGACAAGAAGTCCAACCGGACCAATATAAGGGCCGGCAAGAAGGTAAGTGAATACGGTCTGCAGCTGAGGGAAAAACAGAAAGCAAAATTTATCTATGGAGTACTTGAGAAACCTTTTAGAAATTACTACGAGAAAGCTACCCGCATGAAGGGACTTACCGGTGAAAATCTGATGGTTATGCTGGAGACCAGGCTGGACAATGTCGTTTTCCGGATGGGATTTGCCAGAACCAGAAGGGAAGCCAGGCAAGTAGTCGGCCACAAGCATTTCTTAGTAAATGGGAAAAGGGTGAATATTCCATCTTATATGGTAAGACCCGGAGACGTGATTGAGATCCGAGAAAAATCAAGATCCTTACAGAGATACAAAGATATCCTCGAAACGACAGGCGGAAGGATCGCTCCTGATTGGCTTGATGTAGATCAGGAAGCATTCAGAGGAACCATCAAAAATCTTCCCGCAAGAGAATCAATTGATGTGCCTGTAAATGAGATGCTTATCGTAGAGCTTTATTCCAAATAAACCTTGGATACTGCTTAGAATGTTCGTAAAGGAGGGTATTTGTAGTGTTTGATTTTGAAAGACCCAATATCGAGGTTGTGGAGATTTCAGAAGATAAAAGATTTGGCAGATTTGTTGTAGAACCTTTAGAACGGGGTTACGGCATTACACTCGGAAACTCTTTAAGAAGAATCATGCTTTCTTCCTTGCCCGGCGCAGCAGTGAGTCAGGTGAAAATCGAAGGTGTTCTTCATGAATTCAGCTCTATTGAAGGCGTTAAGGAAGATGTAACCGAAATTATCATGAATATAAAAGATGTCGCCGTAAGAAACGACAGCGATACCAATGAACCCAAGACTGCATACATCGAATATGAAGGCGAAGGCGTAGTCCGGGCAGCCGATATCCAGGCGGATCAGGATATTGAAATCTTGAACCCGGAACTTGTCATAGCAACATTATGCGGTAAAAGTGCAAAGCTGTATATTGAGCTGACGATTACCAAAGGGCGTGGTTATGTCGGTGCCGATAAGAATAAAAGCGATGAGCTGCCGATCGGTGTGATTGCCATCGACTCTATCTACACTCCGGTAGAGCGGGTCAACGTGACCGTGGAAAATACCCGTGTCGGCCAGATCACCGACTATGACAAGCTTACATTGGATGTATTCACCAATGGAACCTTGGTTCCTGATGAAGCGGTCAGCTTGGCGGCGAAGGTGCTCAGCGAACACTTAAGTCTTTTCATTGATTTATCGGAAAATGCCAAGACTGCTGAGGTCATGATTGAGAAGGAAGACGATGAGAAAGAAAAAGTGCTTGAGATGAGCATTGACGAACTGGAATTGTCTGTGCGTTCTTATAACTGCCTTAAGAGAGCCGGAATCAATACCGTTGAGGAACTGACCAATAAAACTTCGGAAGATATGATGAAGGTCCGTAACTTGGGCCGCAAGTCATTGGAAGAAGTACTGGCTAAATTAAAAGAGCTGGGTCTGCAGTTCAACGCCATCGACGAGTAAGCAGACGGCGTTACTGTTCACCAGCCAGTATATAAACATATGTGATAAGTCCAAAAGGCTCACATATGCGCTCATAAATGGGCAAAAGACAGCATTCGGCGAGTAAGTCCGCAGGCGTGGCCGGATGAGCCATCAATGAGAGAAGGGAAAACCTTCGGAGAGGAGCCTGTAATGGCAAAATATAGAAAACTGGGAAGGACATCCTCCCAGAGAAAAGCATTATTAAGAAATCAAGTGACCGGACTTCTATATCACGGCAAGATTATCACTACGGAAGCAAAAGCCAAAGAAGTCAGGAAGATTGCCGAAGGCTTGATTGCTATGGCAGTTAAAGAAAAAGATAATTTTGAAATGGTAAAAGTAACTGCCAAAGTTCCTGTGAAGGATAAGAACGGCAAACGGATCAAAGATCTGGTGGACGGCAAGAAGACGACGAAGTACGATACCGTGGAAAAAGAAATCAAGAAGGATCTTCCCAGCCGACTGCATGCAAGGCGCCAGATGTTAAAGGTGCTGTATCCGATTAAGGAAGTTCCGAAAGAAAACGCCGGCAAAAAGCGCAATACCAAACAAGTGGATATGGTTGCCAAGATGTTTGACGAGTACGGCGTTAAATACGCTAACCGCAACGGCGGCTATACAAGGATCATTAAGATCGGTCCCCGCAAGGGCGATGCCGCTATGGAAGTAGTATTAGAATTGGTGTAAGGTACAGCTAGACAGTTGTCAACAGCCAGTATCAGCGTCTTTATAGGAAGTATATATATGCGGATAATCCGGAGGACATGTGTTCTCCGGATTTTAATAATTACTGCATGCATGTTTTCTTATGTACTTTGATTTTTTTTATGGCCCAATCATAATGGCTTGCTGTTGCTGAAGTACAATAACTGCCGATAGTTGAACTGCCTGTCCAAGAATATATGCCCTTACTAAATAATTCATCATCTGTAAAAGAGTCGATCAAGGACATCACCTTTTTGTGGCTATCTAAAAGCATTGTTTTAGAATCGTCAAGAGCTGTAGACTGATGCTTTTCCCAAAACATGACGTTCATGTCACCATAGGTTTTCCAGTTATAAGGGCTGGGCAGAAACGGCTTATTTTCACCGTTTTGGTTGGATGTAACCCAGTTTATTAACAACTGATGCCATTCATAGAGATGGACAAGAACATCACGTAAATTTTTATCACGCTTCCAATGTGCTTCTTTCTGCTTGAGTTCTTCAAAGCGGAAGGCGGCTTTTTGCTCATTATCTGACATGGAATCAATAAGCTGCCACAACTTTTCAAACTGTTCATTTGACAATTTAATTAAATCAGATTTTGTTGTTGCTCTGGGCATCCTTTTTACCTCCTGTTTTCGATGTGGATTGTTGTTACATAAGTACTGCCACTCAAATACTTTACTTCATTATATCATATAAAGGTGACAGCGTCATTATTATAAAAATACTACCCAAGCAGCGGCATGTATGATACACTATAAAAATCAGGAGGCTAGGTTCAGTGATCATAATAAAGAACGGCAGAGTGCTAAATCCCGCAGACGGAACGGACAGGAAAGCCGATGTGCTGATCGAGGGAGATATTATTAAGGCGATAAGCATACCGGGTGACAATAGGCATAATGCATTTTCGGATACTAGCGGTATCCATATTATTGATGCCGAGGGCATGGTCGTTGCTCCGGGTCTGGTAGATACCCATGCACATTTCCGTGATCCGGGCTTTACTTATAAAGAAGATATTATTACCGGTGCCAAAGCGGCGGCCAAGGGCGGCTTTACGACCGTAGTGCTGATGGCCAACACTGCTCCGCCGGTGGATAGTGCGGCAACGCTTAAATATGTCTTGGAAAAAGGCCGTCAGACGGATATCCATATTGTCAGCTGTGCCAACGTGACGATGGGCATGCGGGGAAATGAACTGACAGATATGAAAACGCTGGCAAAGGCCGGCGCGGTCGGCTTTACGGATGACGGAGTTCCTTTGTTAAGAGCAGATATAGTGCGCAAAGCTATGGAACAGGCTCGGATATCGGACAGACCAATCAGTTTTCATGAAGAGGATCCTGCCTTTATCCGGAATAACGGCATCAATGACGGTTCCGCTTCGGAGTTTCTGGGCATTGAGGGCTCTCCGCGGCAGGCAGAGATAGAAATGGTACGCCGGGATCTTGCTCTGGCGGCCGAGACAGGCGCTGTTACAGTGATACAGCATATCAGCACCAAAGAAGCGGTAGAGCTGATCCGGCAGGCTAAGAAAACGATAAGTAATATTCATGCCGAAGCGACACCGCATCATTTTACCTTGACAGAAGAAGCGGTTAAATCAAAAGGTACCTTGGCCAAGATGAACCCGCCGCTGCGGACGGAAGCGGACAGATTGGCGATCATAAAGGGACTGCAGGACGGTACAATTGATATTATTGCAACCGATCACGCCCCTCACAGCAAGGCGGACAAGGAAAAGAACATTCAAGAAGCCCCCAGTGGCATTATCGGTCTGGAGACCGCTCTGTCCCTTGGCATCCGTGAACTGGTGGGAAAAGGCTATCTGACGTTGATCGAACTGATAGAGCGGATGAGCGCCGCGCCGGCCAGACTATATAAGTTGCCTGCCGGAGAACTTGCCGCAGGTAAAAAAGCCGATCTGGTCTTGTTCTATCCTGAACGGACGTGGAAGGCCGAAAGTTTTATCTCCAAGTCTGATAACAGTCCTTTCTTAGGGGAGCAGCTGCCTGGGCTGGTCTACGCTACGATATGTAACGGCAGGATCGTTTATGAAGACCAATCATAATTGTTTAGTGTTCTACCGACTGAACTGATGCAATAATCTTCTTAATAAAGCCAATCATCAACACAAGAATAAAAAAGAAATATACGAAAATTAAATAAGAAAAGGAATTAGTAATGCCAGCAAAACAAAAAACCCGCGGCCGGGTCATCAGTCAACATGAGATTGCCCCGGCAATATTTGATCTCCGTATTGAAACAGAACTAGCCCAGCATGCGTCTGCCGGCCAGTTCGTAGGCCTATACCCGAAGAGTGGCACCACCTTGCTGCCCCGTCCGATCAGTGTCTGTGAAGTTGATAAAGAAGCCGGCTGTCTCCGCCTCATTTACCGGATAGCAGGAAAGGGTACGGCTGAATTTGCTTCTTATAAGCCCGGCCGGGAAGTTGCGCTGTTGGGTATCCTAGGCAACGGCTTCCCGCTAGAAGAAGCGGAAGGGAAACAGGTATTTCTTTTGGGCGGCGGTATAGGTATTCCGCCTTTGCTGGAGCTTGCCAAGGAAATCCGTGCCCGGAAGTATAAGACAGATGCTCATATTTTCCTCGGATACCGTGACCGCCGGCTTTTTCTGCAAGATGAGCTGGAGCGGTACGGAACCGTTCATATTGCTACTGAGGACGGCAGTGCCGGCACGGCTGGCAATGTCATGGACGCCTTGGCCGGCAGCGGCTTATTCCCCGAAGTCCTTATGGCCTGCGGCCCCCTGCCGATGCTCAGGGCGATAAAAGTCTATGCGGAGGATCATAACGTCAAAGCATTCCTGTCTCTGGAAGAACATATGGCCTGCGGGGTCGGCGCCTGCCTTGGCTGTGTCTGCCAGACCAAAGAGACCGATCCACATTCCCATGTAAGAAATGCCCGGATATGTACGGAAGGGCCGGTATTTGAAGCTGGAGAGGTGGATATATGAGTGGATATACAAAAGACTTATCGGTAAACATAGCTGGGATATCATTCAAAAATCCGGTTATGACAGCATCCGGGACTTTTGGCTCCGGGATGGAATATGGGGAGTTCGTAGATCTGAATCAACTCGGCGCTGTGATCACCAAAGGTGTCGCCAATGTCCCGTGGCCCGGCAATCCCACCCCTAGGCTGGCTGAAACTTACGGCGGCATGCTCAATGCCATCGGCCTGCAGAATCCCGGCATCGACGTGTTCAAGGAGCGAGATATCCCCTTCTTAAAACAGTATGACACCCGGATCATCGTAAATGTCTGCGGGAAAACCGTCAGAGATTATCTGGAAACGGTGGAAAAATTAAGTGACAGCGGCGTAGATATGCTGGAAATTAATGTTTCCTGCCCCAATGTCAAAGAAGGGGCGATAGCCTTCGGCCAGAAAGCCGATTCCCTGTTTGACATTACCCGTCAGATCAAGGGAAAGGCTGCCCAGCCTATTATTATGAAACTCAGCCCCAATGTGACAGATATAGCTGAGATGGCCAGAGCCGCGGAAGCCGGCGGCGCCGATGCCCTGTCCCTGATCAATACCCTGACCGGGATGCAGATCGACATCCACCGGCGCAGTTTTTCCCTTGCCAATAGGACCGGCGGGCTTTCCGGTCCTGCCATCAAGCCGGTGGCCGTGCGGATGGTCTATCAGGCTTCCCGGGCGGTAAAGATACCGGTGATCGGCATGGGCGGCATCGCCGGCGCTGATGACGCCATTGAATTTATGCTGGCGGGCGCGACAGCCGTTGCCGCGGGGGCGATGAATTTTGTGAATCCGTATCTTACCGAAGAAATCATTATTGGGATGGAAGCATATATGGAAAGGTATGGAGTAAAACAGATCAGCGAGCTAATCGGAGCCGTGCAAGAATAAGGGCTTAGTTAACCCGCTATGGCCGGGCAAGAATAAGCTGTTAGGCAAATCCGTTAAAACCGGAATAAAATACCTCTCTGCGTAATACAATTACAATAAGTACACGCAGGGAGGTATTTTGGTGGAGTTAGTTAAGAAGAACATACATATGGATCGGTTGAAAAGTAAGGCTTCTACCCAGATTACATTAGAAGATGATATCAATATTTCCGATTCCAAGCCGGATGCGTTTCAGTTGATATTGGACCGAGGGAATGTAAGTATAGAAGAATTGAAGGTGACCAATGACCATGTGTCGGTTAAGGGAAAACTGCAATTTACGGCTGCTTATATGACAGAAGGTGAAAGTGCCGATATTGCCAGTATGGAAGGCGGCATCCCGTTCAACGAACAGGCTTATATGGAAGGACTGGAGAGCGGCGATAATGTCCAGGTAAAATGGGAGCTGGAGGATCTGAGCATCGGCTTGATCAATTCCCGTAAAATCAGCGTTCAGTCAGTTATTTCGCTTATTTTCACCTGTGAAGAGATCGGCGATGAAGAGACGGCCGTTGATCTACAATACGACGAGCCGGTAGAATACCGTAAGAAATCCTTAGACATTGCTTCTGTGGCAATTAAGAAAAAGGATATTTTCCGCATCAAGGAAGAGGTGGAGGTACCCAGCAGCTTTCCGAATATCCTGGATATCATCTGGGAGGATATCCGTCTCATGGAAGTGGAGTTCAAAGTACTTGATGACAAGATTTCCGTACAAGGCGACATCAGAGCTTTTTTCATGTATCGCAGCGAGGGGGAAGATAATGAAATCTGTCATCATGAGACTACCGTGCCTTTTTCCGGAGTGATCGACTGCAACGGCTGCAACGACGGGATGATACCCGAGATAACTTGGACGATAAGCCAGAAGGAAATTGATGTGAGGCCGGACTTTGACGGGGAAGACAGAGTCGTTGCCTTTGAGCTGGTCATGGACATGGACATATGTATCTATGAAGAAGATACGATCGATATCCTATCGGATGTCTACGGTGTGGCCAAGGATGTTAGTGCGATGGATAAAGAAGCCGTTTTCCACCGCCTCCAGTGCCGCTGCGGCGGAAAAAGCAAGATGGCCGAACATCTGATGATCCCTGACGGAAACGTACCGATTAAAAAGGTAATACACAGCAGTGGGCAGGTACAGGTTTCTAATCAGGAAATCTGTGAAAACGGCATTGAGATACAGGGAACCGTAAACCTCCAGATTCTCTACGAGAGCACCAGCGAGAGAAGCCCGTATGGAGCCGCCAAGGCAGTCTTTCCCTTCTCTTATATATTAACTGCTGACGAACTCAGCGACAACTGTATATTCCGGCTGCAGGCAGAACTGGAACAGCTTACGGTCACAGCAATCGAACCGCGGGAAGTAGATGTTAAAGCCATATTATGTTTCCGCAGCAATATTTATGAACGGCTAAGCGAAAGGATCATCGAGCAGCTGGTGGTATCCGAACCGGATATGGATAAACTCAGCAATCTTCCCGGGATTGCCGTCTATATCGTAAAACCGGGAGAAAGCCTATGGGATATTGGCAAACGCTACTATGTATCTATCTCTCAGCTGAAAGAAGCCAATGATATGATGACCGATGAAGTGAAGCCAGGCGACAAGATCCTGATCGTCAAGGGCCAGGAATAAGCCCCATTAAAATAGTACCCTGACATCTTTGCTGTCAGGGTACTGTCATATTATTCTGCGGTATGATCAGAGACCGGCATCTGCTTTCAGTTGATCAAAACCAGCCATGACGGCGTCATAGGTCTGCTGAGAAAGCTCCGGAAGCGAGCCGCCCCAAGTTTCTTCGGCCATCTTGTAGCCTTTTTGGAATGCTTCGCGCATTTCTTCGATCTTATCCGGATCACCGCCGGTCAGAGCGGAGGCAAAATCAAGAATCCGCTGTGAAGTCTGGGATGCGCCCCAATAGCCGTCTTCAGCAACGTCGGCCTGCGCTTGGGATATCGTGGCCGGATCCGCGTCAAAATTACCATTGCGCAGGTTCTCCCACGTGTTATTGGCTTTGCCGTAGGCTTTGGTCTGCCCGTTCATCATTTTATGGACAAGTTCCATCAGTTGTGCCTTGCGGTTGTCGGCATCATTTTTTAGCCGGGCAATCATGTTTGCATCCGGTTTGTATTTCTTGGTACTGGCAGTTGAAGCAGTAGAATCGGCAGAATCCGATGAAGGCTCATAAATGACACCGCTGGTGTTCTCAGCCGTGTCGGTTGCTGCTTTTTCTTCGGCAGCTTTAGTGTCTTGGAACTGATTGCTGTAATAGTAGTCGTTGTAGGCCTTGTCGGCGCCGCTTGTGGTAACTCCGTTTACGCTCATATGTTTCCCTCCTTGGAATAGTAGATTGGTATGGTACGTTATTTATATCGGATTATTTTGGTGGAACTTTATAGGGAAAAGAAAAAAATTTGTTTTTTGGGCGATCTGATCAGCTAGGGTCTACACGGTAACAACAGCTTACAGCGAAAGTAATTCTTTATTGTATACAGTATACTTTTGGGGTGGGTTTGTGGTACAATATAGAAATGGGCCTGTGAAATAACTGCTTTTTAATTAGTAGGCTGTGGAGTAATGGAGATGGGATGGAGTCAGTTATAAGGAAAGCTTATGCCAAGATCAATCTGGGGCTTGACGTGATCAGGAGGCGGCCGGATGGTTATCATGAAGTGAAGATGCTTATGCAGACGGTGGATATCTATGACGAGCTTGGCTTTGAAAGGAATCCGACGGGGGGGGTTCGTATTTTGGCGGACTCTAATGAAGTGCCGGTTAATGAAGATAATTTGATATATAAAGCGGCGGCGGCGGTTATACGGCAGTGTTGCGTTGATGCGGGGGTTACGGTCAGACTTAAGAAGAATATTCCTGTCGCGGCGGGTATGGCTGGCGGAAGCGCGGATGCAGCGGCGGTCTTTCATGGACTGGATGAGCTTTTTGAGCTGAATCTGTCGCTAGAGGATAAATGTAGGCTGGGCTTGGGGATTGGGGCTGATGTGCCTTATTGTATTATGGGAGGAACTGCACTGGCGGAAGGGATCGGAGAAAAGCTCACCCCTTTACCGGCTCCGCCGGATTGTCATATTGTAATTGTAAAACCGGATATTGACGTATCTACGAAATGGGTTTATGAGAGTCTTAATGTCGGCGGTTTATTGTATCATCCGGATATAGACGGCATGGTTGATTCGCTTCGGCACAATGATCTAGCCGGTATGACAAGCAGAATGGGCAATGTGCTGGAAACGGTGACGGTGGTGGCACATCCTGTTATTGGGGAACTGAAAAGTGAGATGCGGGAGCTTGGCGCGGAAAATGCCTTGATGAGTGGCAGCGGGCCGACGGTATTCGGTATTTTTGCTGGCTATGAAGAAGCCCGGAAAGCATATGAGCATCTTCGGGAAATGAGATTAGAAAAGGCAATTTTTATAACTAAGTGTATCTAAGGAGTGTTATGGATCAAGAACCGTTGCGAGTTGAACTAAATGAATTTCTTCCCCTCCGGGATGTTGTCTTTAATGCCTTGCATAAGGCGATTCTTACCGGTCGTCTTAAGCCTGGCGAACGGCTGATGGAAATCCATCTTGCTGATCAGCTGGGGGTCAGCCGGACGCCGATACGGGAAGCCATCAGGAAACTGGAGCTGGAGGGACTGGTTGCCATGATTCCCCGGCGGGGCGCCGTGGTTGCCGAGATGACCGTGAAAAGCATGCGTGATGTCTTGGAGGTGCGCCGCAGCCTTGACGTACTCAGCGTAGAACTGGCCTGTGACAGGATTACTGAGCCGGAACTGGCACGGTTGAAAATGGCAAGTGATGAGTTTGCAGCGGCGATCGGTACGGGGAATGCCACGGTCATGGCAAGGGCGGATATAGCATTTCACGATATTATCGTGGAAGCCACCGGGAATCTGCGGCTAAAGCAGCTCCTCAATAACCTGGCTGAACAGATTTACCGCTATCGTTTTGTATACTTGCAGGATGATATTCGGCATGATATGCTGGTAATTGAACATGCGGCCATATATGACGGCATCCGGGAAAGAAAAAAAGAGAAGGCGGCCGAGGCGGCCAAGAAGCATATAGATAATCAGGAGATATCAATTATCGATCACATCAAGGCAGAAAAAAACCGGGTGTGATTATCGTATAAAACCGCACAGTAAGGTCATACTCCTAAGAGAAAAGGAGATATGACATGAGCAGATTTATTGAAACAGCCATTATGCTGGCAGCCATGTGTGGTTTTTTTGGATTTATATATCCGGAACTGTGCATTATAGATGATAATTATAAGGTGGTTATGGAAGTACCGGAAGCGGAAGAAAGAGTAGTATCGGGAGCGCGGGAAGGAGAAGAATCCGGGGAAGCGGGAAGTATGCCGGAAGCGGAAGAAGGAAGTATGCCGGCGGCGGAAGAAGGAGAAAGCAGAGCCGATATATTTAGAAAGATAAGCAGTGCTCCCCCGGAAAGTATTCGTATAAAAAGCAAATTAATTGAATACTTACTGGAAATAAGTTAATATAATAAGAAATGAACAGTACAAATCAGATAACGCTGAAAGGAATTATCAATGTCAGATAAAGGATCCCCGATAGGGGTTTTTGATTCGGGAATAGGGGGGCTTACGGTAGTAAGGGAAATCATGCGCCAGCTCCCTGATGAGAAAATAGTTTATTTCGGCGATACGGCCCGGGTTCCTTACGGTAATAAATCGCAAGAGACCGTAACCAGATATTCCGAGCAGATTGTCCGTTTCTTGGAAGCAAACCAGGTGAAAGCTATTGTGGTAGCCTGCAATACGGCCAGCGCGGTCGCACTGGCCGAACTGGAAAGGAAGTCGGACATCCCGATGATCGGGGTGGTAAAGCCGGGAGCAAAAGTAGCGGCCGACACCACCAGAAACGGCAAGATCGGCATTATCGGCACTGAAGTGACGGTTTCCAGCGGAATCTATTCCCGATACATAACCAAACTGAATAATAAGGCAACGGTAATTGGTAAAGCCTGCCCTTTATTTGTTCCGCTCGTGGAGGAGGGTCTGCTTCATGATGAGGTGACGGATGAGATTGCGCGGAGGTATCTGAGTGAATTGATTGCTACCGGGATTGATACCTTGATACTTGGTTGTACGCATTATCCGCTGATCCGTTCCACCGTGGGTAAAATCATGGGTAAAGATGTAACGTTAGTGAATCCAGCCTATGAAACAGCCATGGAACTGAAGGAACTGCTGGGCAGGAACCAGCTATTAAATATTACGAATAGTGCTGCTCCGGCTGTTGACGTGGCATCAGACCGGACCGCAGACAGGTATAAAGGTGAAACCCTGCATGCGAATGAAATGGCTTTGGAAGAAGACAGATATCGGTTTTATGTCAGCGACGGTGCTGAGAAATTCAAAAAATTTGCGGCTTCTATTATTAAGTATGGGTTCCTGTCAGCCAAAATTGTGAATATCGAAGAATACTAAGGGGGAAGCTGTTATGACAAAAGAGGTGCTGCTTACGTTAAAAGGTCTGCAGTATGAAGCAGGGGAAGATAATCAGGCGATCGAGACCATCACGCCGGCTGAATACTACCGTAAAGACGGCAATCACTATATTATTTATGACGAGGTGAGTGAAGGGCTTGAGGAGGCCATTGAAAACAGGATTAAATTCCGTGAGGACTATCTGGAAGTCACCAAAAAGGGCACGGTCAACGTACATATGGTGTTTGAAGAAAAAAAGAAAAATATCACCAATTATGCGACCCCATATGGTGAAATCATCGTCGGGGTCGATACCGGTACAGTCAAGATGACGGAAGAGGAAGAGCATATTATGGTTCAGGTGGAGTACAGTTTGGACGTTAATTACATCCATATGGCCAACTGTAAGATCAGCGTAGACGTGAGGGCACGTCAGAGCAGCGGCTTTTCACTTCAGGGCTGATCGGAACTGGCAGAACCTATTTGATCGGCTTGGCGCCGGCTTTTTCTTGGGCTTTTTCCAGAGTGCGTTTGAAGAAGCCCTTTTTCTTGGCGGGGACGGCAGCAATCTTGCCATGCAGACCCTTTACTTCGGTGATATAGATGCCGCTGACTACGGCCTTTACTTCCTTTTTGACAGGAACGGAATCAAATATCTTCTCATCGCATACTAAAGACATGATCTGCGGACCTACTTTAGCCTTGACGATAGGAAGCTTAGAGGCGCGGAACAGCCGGGGAGTCTGATCAATGACAACCTGCGGCAGACCAGAATCCTTCATCTTCATCCGTTTTTTATCGATGATCAGCATGGATATGGTCTGCTTCATAGCTTCCATCTGTTCTTTTTGGGCATCCTGCTTCTTTTGTGCCCTTCTGCCAAAAAAATAAAGAGCCGCAACTGCGACGATAAGAACCGCCAAAATAATAATCATTACAATAATAGGTGTGCTCACAAACATCCTCCCAGCATTAACATAATAAGATGATTTTAGCATTATTTATATGAATAGACAAGTATATAACGTGATAAATCTAAGTTTTTTATGTGATAAAATCTAACTGTTACCTAAATTCAATAGATACCCAACCCACGATCAGTTTAGCCACACAATCAATTAAAAATATGTAGAAAACATATTAACATAATGATAATACAAATCAAACAGTTAAATATACATAATAACCTGTTATTTAGACAATATCTATTGAATAAATAATTCATAAATATTATTATACAATAGACTAAATTATAGCAGGAGGAAAGATGATGGATTTATCTAAAGATAAAGTGCTGGATATAATATCTGATATAACGGGATATGATCTGGAAGATTTTACTATGGAAGATAAGTTGATTGAGAACTTAGGTTTTGATTCAATTATGATAATGGATCTATATAATGTTATTAACAAAGTTCCTGTTGATTGGAATGATGATAGTTTAAAAGAACTAATTAATGTAGATATAACTATTAATCAACTACTCAAGATGTTGGATATAGAAGAATCTGCAAGTTGCTATCCTGTCGAAAGTTGTAAAATTGACAGTTTTATGGAAGTTGAATCATTTTATAATCTTATGAAATCAATGGAAGAAACCACTCCATATTTTAGGAAAAGTGAAGGAGTAGCAGGCAATCGAATTATCATAGAGGGGAGAGAAAAAATCAATTTTTCTACATATAATTATCTGGGACTTAATGGTGACATGGAAATAAATGATTATGTAAAAAAAGTAATTGACCAGTACGGAACCTCTGTTTCAGGGAGCAGGCTATTGAGCGGACATATCGATTTGCATGAGAAGCTGGAAAAGAAGTTAGCTGGTTTTTTAGGCACAGAGGATGCTGTTGTACAGGTAGGCGGGCATAGCACAAACGTAAACACAATTGGAAGTATAGTTGGTGAAGCAGACCTAGTACTGCATGATGCATTGGCTCATAATAGTATTATTCAAGGTGCATTATTATCACAAGCTAAGCGGAAACCCTTTAAGCACAATGATATGATATTTTTAGAAAGCGAGCTTCAAAAACTTCGTAAAAAATATAGGAGAGTATTAATTGTAGTTGAGGGTGTATATTCTATGGATGGCGATATATGCAACTTACCAGAATTAATAAGAATCAAAAATAAGTATGGTGCTATATTGATGGTAGATGAAGCTCACTCATTTGGAACTATCGGCAGAAATGGAAGAGGAGTAACAAGTTATTACAATATTGATGCAAAACAAGTTGATATAATGATGGGAACATTAAGCAAATCGGCAGCAAGTTGTGGCGGCTATATTGCTGGCAGCAGCAAATTTATTAATTATTTGCGATATAATTTACCGGGATTTATTTTCAGCTGTGGTTCCACTCCGGCCAATACAGCAGCCGCCTTTAAAGCAATAGAACTATTTGATAAGAGAAGTGCAAATTTTCTTAAATTAAAGGATAATTCTCAATACTTTCTAGGAAAAATTAAAGAACTAGGATTTAATACAGGAAAGAGTCATGATTCGCCAATTATTCCAATTATAATCGGTAATTCGAAAGAATCTTTAAAATTGTCGAGTTTATTTTTTGATAAAGGAATTAATGTATTGCCAATAATATATCCTGCTGTAAAAGAAGATGAATCAAGACTAAGATTTTTTATTTCAGCTAGTCATAGTAAAGAGGATTTGGATGAAACTTTGGATATTATCAGAGAGAATTTTGTTTTAGATATAGAGGAACTTCAAGATGAAATATGAAATAATAGCAGATATGAAAAATACATATGATTATAATGAGGATTTCTGGTTACTGAATAGAATCCTTGGAGTAATTTCACAATTAAATTCTGTAAATAATACTGCATTTGAAATATCATTGTATTATAATATCATGAACTATTTGAGATATATTAACATTGTTATTTATTATAATAATTTTGTTAATAACCATGCTAGTTATAATGGTAATAATAGCATTTTTAATTCATATTATATGTTGCTAAAATTCTTGGACATGATAGATTATTGCGACTTTGATAGAAAAATAATTATGTTGCAAAATGAATTCAGATTAAATAGCTCAGATAAAGAATTAATAGGGCAGTCCAATTTAAATAAGCACTTTGAAAATGATAATATGAATAAATTGTATAGAAGCTATAGCTATTTTAATAAAATCATAAAAGATGAAAACAAATTTAAAACACCAACTTCAAAATATGTATTTTATTTATTGAAGTATACCATTCAATTAGAAAAAATATCATTTATTTCTAAAGTAAGACCTAGTTTTAGCGAATTGTTTTACACCGATCTAGGGGAAATAGCGTTTGAGCTATTTAACAAACCTAATTTCATTAAAGCAATTGAGAAGAAGAAGCTAAAATATATTTTAGATATAGGTTGCGGCAATGGTAACTTCATTGATCTATTTTTAGCAAATTACAATGATATTACGGTTTTCGGTGTAGAACGGCAAGTAAAAGTATGTCTTATTCTAAATAAAAAGTATAGCGATTTCAAAAATGTAATAATAATCAATGATAATATCAACAATTTAATATTTGATATAAAATTTGATCTGATTAACATAAGCTATATGCTGTTTTATATGAGTATAGAAGATCAAAAAGCACTGTTTACTAAACTATATGACATACTAGATGAAAATGGTAGTATTATTATTTGTCAATATTTCCCGAGTATTGAAAATATTCAATCTAGTATTGCGATTAAGGATAAAAAATGGAATAAGATAGAACGTTATAAATTCAAGATATCCAATTCAATTTTATATTCTGAAGTATTACTTAATGATTCTTTGTCTGACTTCAATCGTGCATTAAGGTTTAATGAGTTTGAAAAGATTATTGAAGAAACAAATTTTAGAATTGAAGAAATCCATAAAGCTGATAATAATTATTATTCTTTTTATTTTACTTTGACAAAAAGGAGATATGAACATGATTGAAGTAATTAACTTATGTAAAAAATTTAATGAAAACAAAGATAATGAAATATTGGTATTAAATAACATTCAATGTACTATAGAAAAAGCAAAGTTCACAACAATCGTGGGGCCGTCAGGATCTGGTAAAACTACTTTTCTAAAATGTATTTCCGGATTAGAGCAGGTGACATCAGGAAGGATAATAATAAACGGAAAAACTATTAGCTTATTAAAAAGAAAAGAAATGGACAGCTTTAGAAAAAAAGATATTGCATATATATTTCAAGAATATAATCTCATAAGTGATTTGACTTTAATTGAGAATATCTGTTTTGATAATAGGATTACGGATGATATAAGAGAACTTATTATAAAATGGGGCCTATCTGGAGTAGTTGATTTTTTCCCATTACAGTGTTCCGGCGGGCAGCAGCAAAAAGCAGCAATTTTAAGAGCCTTATTAAAAAATACTAAGATAATCTTTTGTGATGAACCTACTGGGGCTTTAGACTCCAAATCATCACAGGATGTATTAAGTGTTTTAAAAGAAATACAAAAAAAGTTTAATACTACGATTGTTATGATAACGCATAATAATTTAATTAAGGAAATATCGGATGTAGTTATTTCGATACAGGACGGGAGTATAAAAAGCATCTATAATAATGTAGCACCTTTAGAAGTTGATGAAGTGGAGTGGCGATTATGAGAAAACGTATCTTTAGAAGAATAAATAAAAATAAAATTAAGTTACTGATGCTTTTTCTTATGATTTTTATTACAACAACATTATTTGTAGGATATTATATTGGGACTAGTAGTGTGCTAGAAACAATTAACTCCTTTAATGACATAAATAAGCTGGAATCAGGAATTATAATGCTTGCGGATGATGAAGAAGAGCAGCTGAGCATTGAAAAAATGAGATATATAGATGTTGAATATGAAGAAGCAACAATAAGAGTGTTCGAAGAAAGAATCAGTATTAATAAGCATCAAGTAATAGAGGGAGAAGACTTGAATGCTTATAATGATATTTTAATTGACAATAATTTCATGAAGGCACATGGACTTGAAATTGGAAACAAAATTATACTTGATAATACAGAATTTAATATATGTGGGATAGGCATAACTCCTGATTACATTATGACCAAGAAAAGTGACTTGATATTACAGCCCAATGCAAATGTTTTCGGGATAGCGCTTATTAATAAAGATAGTTTTGAAAGGCTTAATGGAGAAATACAGACCTATTTTTCATACAATAATGATTTATCATTAGAAACTAATATCCTGAAATCAATGCCTTTATTTATAAAAGATACTGCCAACAATTCACGTGTCAAGCAAGTAATTGGGGATGCCACATCTCCTCAGATACTGTCGGTGGTAGTTGTAACTATCTTTTTTATAATTACCATAATATTGATGGCTGTATATCATTTTGAAAATGCAAAAGCAGAAAAAAATAATATTTTTTTGTTAAGTAATTTAGGAATTTCGCGGCGAACTATTTTGTTTCATTATATAAAAGATATTCTTTATATTGGTAATATAGCTGTTATGATAGGTTGTATTGCAGGAATACGCATTTTGCCGATTATTATGAATATGAATAACTCGATTTATAATTACCCAATTTTGAATGTTAGTCATATAAAACTGATTTTTGTAATTGTCTTAGCTTTCTTACTGCTAAATTTATCTAATTTCTTTGTAGTAAATCTATGTTATTTAAATAGCTCAGAAGGTCTTAAAAGAAAAGTATCAGGCAGTATGAACAGATTGAAAATAATTCCCTTTCCGCAAAGATATCGCCTGATCTACATGATAAGAAACAAGAAAGAGAGTGTGTTATTTATATTGCTGATCCTTATGACAGGAGTATTGATAAATTTTTGTTTTCTATTAAGAATATCGGTGGTAGAGTATGTAAGTGATCTGGGAAAAGAAACAAAATATAACTATTTATATTTTTTTGACAATAATTTAGCGTTAATACCTCCTGAAAGTGAAGGATTTAAACTGTATAATCTTTATGATGAGGAAGGAATAATCCAAAATGTATACATGACGAAAAACGAATCCACATATTTTCCAATGGGAGAATCAACAGTTGTTGTGACAGAAGCATTTTCTCAAAAATATGGTTATGATATTAATGATGAAATTATTCTACGTGATATTATTAACAGTTTAGAATATAAATTTTTTGTCGAGGCAATATCGGACACGACAACTGTAAGTGAGATATACATAAATGAAAAATATGTTTCACTAAATGAAAGAACTTTGTATCAATACGGTGTAGTCACTGATAAAGAAAGTAAATATTTAGGTGATAAGTCTAATGTAATAATTACAAAACAAGAAATAATAACTTCTGGGAGAAATATTTTAAGTATCATCGATAAACAAATAACAATGGTTCTTATAATATCTATTATTATTGAAATGACACTAATGTATTCTTTAATGTCGTTTATATATACAAATTCGATAAATGCTATTAGAGTTTTTAAGCTTAACGGCTATTCCACACGTGAGTTAGTTATAATGTATTTTGGATACAATAATATTATTACAATAATATTAATTGCTATTTCATTTTATATTGCCAGGGCAGTTACGAGAATTTTCTTGGATAATATTATGTTTACATTTGTTAATTATGTAGAAATATCGGATAATGCAAGTCTTATATTGTTATCCAACGTAATGATATTACTAGTTTATGCTATATTTTTCTATAAAATTAAGTTAAGGATAAAAAGAGGCTGAAAGAAAAATAAAGTAAAGGAATCATGCAGCTCATTGATTCTTTCAGCCTGACGTATATGAGCAGTTCCGCATAGAGGTCTGCGGAAGGCATGAGAACAAACATGATAAAGAATAGAGTTGTTATAACTGGTATTGGCATTATTTCTCCCTGTGGAATAGGAATTAATCAAACTTGGAATTCATTATTGAACAAAAATTGCTGTTTTACAAAAAGCGGCTTTCCAAAATCTAATTTTTGTGGTAAAGTAGATGAAAAATATTTGTCAGAAGTGAATAAGAAGCAAAAAAGGTACATGGATAAAAACTCCATATTTGCATTGATAGCCGCCAGAGAAACAGTAAATGTCAGTGGCATCAGCAAAGAGGCTCTTCAAAACGATGACGTAATTATTTGCACAGGAACAGCCATGGGGGGCATGGAAACGTTAACATATGAAATTGGTGAGTCAGCTAAATATGGAATGAATAAAATTTCTGTGATTGGAATGCCTAAATTATTAGGAAATATGATGGGAGCAAATATATCCATTGAATATGGCATTACAGGCAGCTCGTTTACTTATAATAGTGCTTGTTCATCATCTGCTGTTGCGATTGGTGAAGCGTTTAAAAAAATTCAATATAATGAGGCTAAGATAGCTCTGGCAGGAGGAGCCGAAGCATGTATTGTCGAACAGGTTTTTGCCTCTTTTACTAGATTATCTGCGTTGTCAAAGAGTGAAATGGTTAATGATGCGCTGGTACCGTTTTCAAAAAAAAGGACAGGTTTCGTCATGTCAGAGGGAGCGGCGTTTTTAATGCTGGAAGAATATGAACATGCACTGGAAAGAGGGGCTAAAATTTATTGTGAGATAATAGGATATGGTTCATCGGCAGATGCGAAATCGTTGGTATCACCTGATTTGTCTGGAATCAAAAAATGTCTGTTAAAAGCACTGGCTGATGCTAAAATAAGTGAGAATGAAGTTGAATATATTAATGCACATGGAACAGGAACGGAAGCCAATGATTTGAATGAAGGCAAAGCAATACAACAGATTTTTACAAACAGGCCCTACGTTTCATCAACTAAATCAATACATGGTCACTTGTTAGGAGCTACCGGAGCCTTAGAAGCGTGCATCTGTAGCATGATGATAAATAATAAATTATTAATTCCTCAGATAAACACAATTAAGGAAGACATCGATCAACAAATGGATATTAATTTGTTGACTGAATTTGTCAATTATAAGGGCGGTGCTGTTATTTCTTCTTCTTTTGCATTTGGCGGGAACAATGCAGTACTAGTTTTAAGGGGATTAACTTAAAAAGCTCTTAGTAAATTAAAGAAAGAGGATCTCCAATGGCGAGTATTCTGATTTTATATTTTTCGGGAGTGGGAAATACGAAAATGATAGCTGACTATATATTTGGTCAGATAAATTCTAGACAACAAAATTCGGATATTTTTTCAATTGAAAACCTATCCTCGAACTTTGATATTTCTAAATATGAAAAAATAGTTATTGGAATGCCGACCATTCATTCAGAACCTGCTAAACCAATGAAAGAATATATAAAAGGACTGGATATCATTGAAAAGGCAATACCCATATTTATTTTTACCACTTGTGGTTTATATTCGGCTAACACCCTTAGAATATTGGCAAAATTGTGTTTAAAGAAAAACCTCATCCCGGTAATGTGCAGAACATATCGCTGTTCAGCGGTAGACGGCATGTTGCTTGTACCTCGGCTATTCTCAAAACATGAAAAGTACCTATATGATAAAATAGATTCAGACTTAGATAGATTTTTGTCAGAAAGATCTGTTATTCAAAAAATCCCTCGATTTAAAATATATAGCATATTTAACTATCCTAATAAATTATTGGGTCAAAACTATCGTTTCAAAATATATATAAATAAAAATAAATGTACAAAATGCCGGGTTTGTATTATCAATTGTCCTATGAAAGCAGTTGTTATGGGACAGAACGGTTATCCATATATAAACTATAAAAAATGCATGAATTGCTACAGATGTATTTATCATTGCAAAAGTGTTGCTTTATCTTTGTATCGAAAAAATTCCTTATAATAATCCTGGCTTGTAATTTTATTTAGAAATAAGGGATTGCTTTTTGCTGACTATTGAAGCATAATTGCAGATAAGATATACTAGGTGCTATGTGGTGTTTTGTATATCGGTGTCATATAACAGTATCGTAGTAAGAAGGCGTGAATTATGGAAGCAGTTTTTAGGAATGCTCAGATAGTGCTGCAGTTTATCTGGGATCATCTGGTATTTATTAATTTCATCCTGGCAGTCATTATCGTATTTTTTCAGCGTAAGGATCCGAAGTCGGTGTGGACCTGGCTTCTGATTCTTTATTTTATTCCGATTGTCGGCTTTATTTTATATCTATTGATTGGTACTGACATGCATAAGCAGAAGATGTTCCGTACCAAGGAAATCGAAGACCGGCTGAACCACACCATCCGCAAACAGGAAATCAGTATCAGAAATAAAGAAATGGCTCACCAGAACACGGTCCTGAAATATTATGAAGACTTGGTACTGTTTAATCTCAATGCATCAGGTTCAATACTTACTTATGGGAATGGCGTCACTATATATACGGATGGGAACGAGAAGTTCCGGAGCCTCATAGAAGATTTGGAAAAAGCGGAAAAGAGTATCCATATGCAGTATTATATCATCCGAGACGACAAGCTGTTCGACGATATTTGCGCGGTGCTGAAGAAAAAGGCGGCTGAAGGCGTGGAAGTCAGGGTTCTTTATGATGCCATGGGCTGCCGCAGCGTGAAGAAAAGTCTTTGGGAAGGGCTGCGCAAGGCCGGTATTCGGACGGCGGTATTTTTCCCGGCGCTGCTGGGTCCGCTGCATCTGCGGATTAACTATCGCAATCACCGCAAGATTGTGGTTATTGACGGGATCACCGGCTATACGGGCGGGTTCAACGTCGGCCGTGAATATATCGGGTTAAGCCCGCGGTTTGGCTATTGGCGTGATACCCATCTGAAGATCGAAGGGGAAGCGGTGCAAGCCTTGCAGGTGAGATTTATGCTGGACTGGAATTATGCCTCCCGGTCGGAACATATGTCAATGGAGCATTATCTGGCCGATGTCCGGCATAATCCTAAGGGACAGTGTGACATCCAGATCGTGACCAGCGGCCCGGATTCGGGGATGCAGAATATTCGTGACAATTATCTGCGCCTGATTACCAAGGCCAAGAAATCGATTTTGATACAGACGCCTTATTTCATACCGGATGAGGCGATACTGTCAGCATTGCTGATTGCCGTCAGCTCCGGAATCGAAGTCGGGATCATGATACCCTGCATGCCGGACCATCCGTTTGTTTACTGGGCCACTTATTCTTATGTCGGTACCTTGGTTATGGCGGGGGCCAGGTGTTATACCTATGAAAACGGATTTTTGCATGCCAAGGTAATGGTGGTGGATCAGGAAGTGATATGCTGCGGAACGGCCAATATGGATATTAGAAGCTTTGCCCTGAACTTTGAGGTAAACGCAACCATCTATAATAAGGAAAAAGCAATGGAAATGGCCGACATATTTAATGAAGATATCAAACAGAGTACCCGTATCTCGCAAAACCGCTATCTCAGCCGGCCGCTGTGGATGAGATTTAAAGAGCAAATCTGCCGGACGCTTTCCCCATTATTGTGAAATTTTTATGAAATGTCTTTCTTTACAGTAGTTTTTATGGTATAAAGAGTAGAGTGAACAGTCACATGTCCGGTAAGCTGGATATTCTGGCGGCAGTGCCGTTTGTGTACGTTAAGCGTGCAGATAGGAGAAAAATGAAAAAGAGCACTTTATTATTAATAGTAATTACTTTAATGGCCGGGATCCTGACCGGCTGCGGGGACGGAGCAGACAATGACGCCGCCGCCGATACCACGGCAGGTGATGATGCAGCAGGCGACGGTGGCCTGTACAGTGATGCCGTATATCTTAAAGACATCAATGCTGGCGAAATAGTAACCCTTGGGGATTATATGAATATTGAGATTACCTTGGCGGATGTAGCGGTTACCGAAGAGGATATTGACAGCACGATCAGTAATATTTTGCTCAGTTATCCCATGCCGGTTGACGTAGCGGGAGCTGCCGAGGAAGGACATGAAGTGAACATAGACTTTGTGGGAAAGAAAGACGGCGTGGAGTTTGAAGGCGGATCGGGAAATCAGACTTTGGTGATTGGTTCCGGTACTTTTATAGAGGATTTGGAGATGGGGCTGATCGGCATGACGGCAGGTGAAGTAAAAGACGTTCCGGTAACCTTTCCGGAAGAATATTCTAGTGAGGAGCTGGCGGGCCAGCCGGCTGTTTTTACAGTAACGATGAACAGTGTTCAAAGCTATCCGGAGAGCAGCGAGCTCAATGATGAGTATGTAGCCTGGCTGACGATGGACGAGTTTGACAATGTCGATGATTTCCGTGAAGATATCAGGACAGGCCTGACCCAAGAAGCTGAGAGTGTATATGAGATGGAACGGATTAACCTCATTGCTGAGGCCGTTATCGACAGCAGTAACTTTAACGAATTACCGCCGGCTTTTCTGCAGAGATTGACGGATTCGCTGACAGCAAGCGTGACACAATACGCCACGATGTATGGCATGGATATCGAAACCTATATGACGTCTGCCCAGGCACTGGCAGAAGGCCAGACTGCCGAAGAGGCGATTGCCGAACTGGCGGACGACAGTGCAAGGCGTTATCTGGTCTATCAGGCCATAGCCGATGCCGAAAACATAAGCGTCAGTGACAGCGAAGTAGAGGAATCGATAGCACAGATGGCCGAAGAGGCGGGAATGACAGCGGAAGAATATGCGGCCAATATGGACAGTGAAAGCTATAAAGAATACCTGATGGTTGATAAAGTGGCCAAGTTCTTAGATGAAAACGCTGTAATAACGCAACAGTAACACAGTGATCGGTACGTCGCTGTAGGATAGCGGTGAGAGAGAGTGAAGAAAGCTACTGTTAAGAAATGGGCAGTGTGGATGATATTCATGGCGATATATTTAGTGGTAGTACCGGTGCGGGCTACCACTATTTCCGATTTACAAGAGCAACAGCGGGAACTCAGGGAGCAGCAGGATGCGATAAGAAGGCAGCAGGAAGCGGAACAGGACCGCTTGGATGCGGTGGGCGGCGAGATATCCGGCCTAGAAGGACAGGCGGATGCCTTGGGCGAGGAGATCGAGGAGTTTGACCAGAGCTTGGTGGTCATCTTAGCCAGCGTGGATATGATTACTCAGGAACTTGTCGTCAAGGAAGACAATATCCTCGTCACAACGGCGGTGTATGAAGAAGCGAAAGCCTCCGAGGAAGCCCAGAACGAAGCTATGAAATTACGGATTAAATTCATGTACGAACAGGGTGAGGAATCCTATCTACAGATATTTTTTGACAGTGCCGGCTTTGGGGATGTTTTAAACAAAGTGGAATATGTTGAAAAGCTCTATGACTATGACCGCAACCTTTTGGAGGAATATCAGGCAGCCAAAGAAGAGACCTTGGCGATAAAGGAGCAGCTGGAAGAAGAAAAGGCGGGGCTGGAAGCCCAGCAGCTTGAACTGGAAGCAGAACAAGCGGAGCTGGAGCGTCTGATAGAAGAAAAGAAGGTTCTCTATGAAGATTATGAATTGCAGATAGCTAGGGCCAGGCAGGAAGCGGCGATTTATCAGGCGAATATTAAAAGGCAGACCGAGCAGATCCGCCAGCTGGAAAAGCAGGAAGCGGCCAAAAAGGCCGAGGAGATCGCGGCAGTGAAAGCCGCGGAAGAAGCCAAGAAAGCCGCGGCGGCAGCAGCTTCCTCCGGCAGTTCCGGCAGCGGCGGCGGCAGCTACGCCTCCCCTGGCAGCTTCAGCGGCTCACGCGGGCAGCAGATTGCCAGTTACGCCTGTCAGTTTATCGGCAACCCCTATGTGCCGGGCGGTACCAGCCTGACCCAGGGAGCCGACTGTTCGGGATTTGTATGGCGGGGCTACAAGGATTTCGGTTATTCCGTTCCGCGGACCTCTTGGTCATTCCGGGATGCCGGAACCGGGGTTTCCTATCAGGATGCCCAGCCGGGCGATGTCATATGCTATGCGGGACATGTGGGCATCTATATCGGCAACGGCTATATCGTCCATGCCAGTACACAGAAAACCGGCATTAAGACAACAGTTGCGACCTACAAGGAAATACTGGCAGTGCGGAGAATTGCCTAAGCGCCGGGATACCGGTTTTAATTGATATCGCCTAGCATCACACAGAAAGGGAAGTCAAGACAAGATGGATGATTTTGAAAAAGAGGGCATGGATCAGAATGAGGGATTCTTAATAAATACCGAGGATGATCCCGATACCGCTCAGGCTGGAGCAGAAGACGAGGAAGAAAAGCCGCAGGAAAATAAAGACAAGAAAACGAAGCGGTCTGTTGATGGCACCGATAGTATTGAGAGCGAATATGAAGATGTCTGTTTCATCTGCCGCCGTCCTGAGAGCAAGGCCGGAAAAATGTTCAAGCTTCCTAATAACATCAGTGTCTGTAATGACTGTATGCACAAGACCATGGACACAGTCAGCCAGTTTGACTATCAAGGCATGCTACATGACCCGTCGGTGCTTCAGGATCTGAATAAAATGAACAATAAGGGCAAAGGATTTCCTAACATCAGCTTCGTCAATCTGGCGGATCTGCAGGGTGAAGGCGGTATCCCTAATAAACAGAAGTTAAAAAAGAAAAAATCTTCGGAAGCGCCCCGCCCGGTCCTGGATATTAAGAACATCCCGCCGCCGCACAAGATCAAGGCACAGCTGGATGACTATGTGGTGGGTCAGGAACACGCCAAAAAAGTCATTTCGGTAGCCGTATATAATCATTATAAACGGGTAGCTACCGACACTATGGATGAGATTGAAATTGAGAAATCCAATATGCTGATGATCGGGCCTACCGGATGTGGCAAAACCTATCTTGTCAGGACGCTGGCCCGGCTCCTGGACGTGCCGCTGGCGATTACCGATGCGACTTCCCTGACCGAAGCGGGTTACATCGGTGATGACATCGAGAGCGTGGTTTCCAAGCTCCTAGCCGCGGCAGAAAACGACGCGGAGAAAGCCGAGCAAGGCATTATCTTTATTGATGAAATCGATAAAATAGCCAAGAAAAAAAACAATAATTCCCGTGACGTCAGCGGCGAATCGGTACAGCAGGGGATGTTGAAGCTCTTAGAGGGGGCGGAGATCGAAGTCCCGGTAGGCGCTAACAGTAAAAATGCCATGGTGCCGCTGACAACGATTAATACCAGAAATATTTTGTTTATCTGCGGCGGAGCTTTCCCGGATCTGGATGAAATCATCAAGCAAAGGCTGCACAAACAGACATCCATCGGCTTTAACGCGGAATTAAAAGATAAGTTTGATAAACTGAAGAACATCCATAGCCAAGTTGCCATCGAAGACCTGAAAAAATTTGGCATGATACCGGAATTCATCGGACGATTGCCGGTCATCTTTACCTTGGATGCCCTGTCGGAAGAGATGCTGGTCAAGATACTCAACGAACCCAAAAACGCCATCCTAAAACAGTACCAGAAGCTCTTGGCACTGGATGAGGTAAAGTTAGAGTTCGGCCAAGACGCCATCCGGGCCATTGCCGCGAAAGCCATGAAGAAAGATATCGGCGCCAGGGCACTGCGGGCCATCATAGAGGACTTTATGCTCGATATCATGTATGAGATTCCCAAGGACGACAACATCGGAAGAGTAGTCATTACCAGAGAATATATCGAAGGCAGTGGCGGGCCGATTATCGACATCAGAGGCAACCGCATCGAAGCGATAGAAGATAAAAGCAAATAGTAATCACCAAAAAGTAACCGTATCTCAGGTTACTTTTTGCTTTTATAAATTTAGTTGCAACATTTTGAAAAAGGAAAAATAAATATAACATTTTTATGGTAATTCTTTACTTTGGACACAAAATCTGTCGAATAGACAAGTAATCTTGTAATTTTAGTCAAAAAAATGTAATAATTTAATTGTAGCGTTAACGTTTTCCAGCAGAGGATTACAAAGGAGGAGATTTTTTATGGATGCATTGAGTAGCAGATTTAGTAAAAAACGTATTCAGGCGGCAATAATGACTGTCTTGATACTGGTTCTCACCGTGGCAGCGGCGATGCCTGTCCAAGCCGCCCCCGTTCCCGTCCAAGGTCTGAACGATCATGTTTCGATAGGTTATTGGCTGGGCGGAAATGGCGGATCCAATTACAAATTAAGGGATATGAATCCGCAATGGGACGTAATTAACGTATCTTTTATTGAAACTGTAGGTAACCACTATACCCCCAACCTGAATATGGATCTTCAGGCCGTTTATTCCGGATCGCCGGATGATATGAAAGAAGAATTTAAAGATGATATTGACTACTGGCAGGGACAAGGTAAAAAGGTGGTCATTTCCTGCGGCGGACAGAACGGCGTGGTTCATTTCAACGATGAGGAGCAGCGGGACATCTTCCTTGAAGGGATTAAGGCAATTATTACCGAATATGGCTTTGACGGCTTTGATGTTGACTTTGAAGGAAGCTCCATCGCCTGCATGAATACGGACAGAATAGGGAATCTGGTAACACAGCAGTCGATCAACCTAGCTTATATTCTTAACGAATTAAAAGAATATTATGGTGATGACTTTATTATTTCGGCAGCTCCGGAATATATCTATGTTCAGGGCGGCGCGATCGGCGGCGGAAACTGCGGTGCTTTCCTGCCGGTGCTGAATGAAATCCGTGATATCCTGACGTATATCCATCCTCAATATTATAACGGCTTTAACGGTGACTTTGCATGGCTGGAAGCTTCCGCAGAGGCTGGAGCGCCTTTTGCACAGGTTTATTCTGCTGAAGGTTACCGTCGGCTTTCTGAGATGCTCATAACTGGTTTTCAGACCAAAGACAAAGGATATTTCGAAGGGTTAGATCCTTCTCAGGTTGCTTTCGGAGTACCTGCCCGTACCGGCGCAGGCAACGGTGCCCAGCCTGTTTCGGTTTATGCCGATGCCCTGAATGCTTTACTGGCAACATATCCTAATTTCCGTGGTGTCATGACATGGTCGATCGGCTGGGATGAAACCGGCGGACATCAATTTATTAATACCATTGATCCGATCATTGAAAATGCTAATAATAACGGCGGCACTGTAACTACAAATGCCAAGACACCCACTATTACCGCACAGCCGGCCGATCAGACAGTTCTGGTAAACGGGGCGGCGGCTTTGACAGTAGCGGCTAATGTATCAAGAGGGGTACTGAGTTACCAGTGGTACGAAGGAAACGGTACCCCGGTCAGCGGCGCGACCAGTGCAACCTATAACCCGTCTACCGGAACTGCCGGCGTCAGCGCTTACTATTGTGTCGTTACTAATACCGATACCGCGGCAACGGGCAACCAGACTGCAAGCGTAACCAGCCGGACGGTAACAGTAACGGTTAGCAATAATATCCTGATTGATGCCGCCATCCCGGTCGTCACTATCCAGCCGGCCAGTCAGACGGTTAACGTAAATGACAGTGCCACTATTACCGTGACAGCTACCGTTACATCAGGCGTATTGAGTTACCAGTGGTATACGGGCGCAAACGTGGCTATCCCCGGTGAAACCAGTGCAACCTATAATCCGCCCACCGGAACGGCCGGTACCAGCACTTACTACTGTGTCGTCACCAATACGGACACTACGGCGACGGGCAACCAAACCGCAGCGGCAACCAGCAACACGGCATCGGTAACGGTCAACGCCGTTGGCGGCGTGACGCAATGGCAAAGCGATGTAGTATATGTAGCCGGCAATATGGTGGTATACAACGGCATCACTTACAGATGTAAATGGTGGACACTGGGAAATATCCCCGGCACAGAGCAGTGGGGTCCTTGGGAAGTGTACCCGTGAAACAGGCTGAAGCCTTAACATCAATATTAATAATGTCATACTAAAGTAATATATAATACCTGATAGAATATCTTAAAAATTAATAGTGTCAGCAGAAAACTCTTTTTGAATATAGTAGTAAAAAAGAGTTTTTTGTTATGACAAAAAAAGAAATTATCCTGTCCGATAATTTTATGGATATTATCTCTGATACTGCCGAACTGGAATTGAATCATCCCGGAGAAAACTATTACTATCAGCAGGTAGAGGGTGACCTAGGGATATTTTACATTGATCGGTCGCTAGTCCCGCCTATTAACGCGGCCAATTTCACTTACCGTATGATTCCTAAGCTGTTTACCTTGGAGCAGCATGAGCGGGTGCCGGGGCGTAGCCTGATATATGATCCTGCCGCCCTGACGGAAAGCGGTGTCCTTCAGGTGCAGCGGCCGCCGCTTTCGCTTACGGGGAGTGGCGTGGTAATCGGCTTTATAGATACAGGGATCCGATATACGGAAGATGTCTTCCGTAATGCCGACGGCACTTCGCGGATCTTATCGATCTGGGATCAGACCATCCAGACAGGAACGCCGCCGGATGGAATGGAGTATGGAACGGAATATACCCAGCAGATGATCAATCAGGCACTGCGTACCAACGATCCCCGCCGTTTTGTGCCTAGCTGGGATGGCAACGGTCACGGGACTGCGGTAGCCAGCGTTGCGGCCGGCAGTATTCTAGGCGGCGGCAATGCTTTTAACAGCCCGGCTCCCAATTCTCAGATTATAGTTGTTAAATGTAAAGGAGCAAAACCGCATCTGCGGGACTATTACTTTGCATCGGAGGACGATAACGTATATTCGGAAACAGATATTATCCTTGCCTTGAAGTATATTGAGGACTATGGCATCGCTTACCGCCGTCCGGTCATTATTCATTTTGGCATGGGTACTAATCTGGGCGGCCATGCCGTCGGTTCACCTTTTTCTGCTTACATCAACCAGGCCGCCGTCAGAAGGAGCCGGATCATAGTGTCCGGCGGCGGGAATCAGGGTAATGCAGCCCATCATTATTCGGGAAGTGTAAGACATAGCATTAACAATGATATTGCAGAGGATGTCGAGATCCAGGTAAAGGAAGGTACCCGTGGCTTTATTGCCGAACTATGGGGTTCGCTTCCAAATGCCCTGTCAATATCCATACGCTCCCCTAGTGGAGAAATAACCAATAAAGTTAATTTCCGAACCAATGAAAGCCGTATCTTCAGTTTTGTCTATGAACAGACAGTCGTTCAGGTGGATACGAAACTGGTAGAAGAGCAGACGGGGGTGGAACTGTTTGTTCTCCGTTTTGCTCATCCTTCTCCTGGTATATGGGTAATTAATGTGGAAGATGTATACCTTGGTTCCGCCAATAGAGGCTCCTTTAATATATGGATCCCGGCGGCGGCCGGAGACAATGTGGCATTTCTGAATCCAGACCCCTACGTAACCCTGACCGGGCCGGCTAATACCGATGAGATCGTAGCAGTCTCAACCTATGATCAGTACAGCGGAAGTCTTTATGGGCCATCGGGAAGAGGATATAACCGCAAAGATGAAATAAAGCCGGATATCGCCGCCCCTGGCGTTAACATAGATACCATCATCGGCAAAATGAGCGGCTCCCGTATGGCATCGGCCATAACAGCCGGTGCTGCCGCTCAGTTCATGCAGTGGGCGGTTGTGGAAGGCCATAATATTTACGTAGAAAGCCGGGAGCTCAGAAGCTACCTGAGTGTCGGTGCCAGACGATCAGTAAATATGTCGTATCCGAACCGCGAATGGGGGTCAAGTGTTATTATAGTGACAGGTTGATTCTTATGGAGCTATTTACCTGCGGAAGATAAAGACACATTTTGTTTAGTTAGGAAGAATCGGCAAGTCATAGGACGAGTAACAAATTTAATATATTAATAGTAAAGTGCGGCTTTAGAGCCATATTTGTACCCAATGAAAGGGGCCAGCTTATGCATCTGACTAAAGGGGACCTGGAACGTATGCAGGCAGTAGATATAGAAACAGTCAATCCGGAAGATCTGACCGATTTGAATGATATAATAATCGACACCAGTAAAAGTGTGCCTGAAAAACTCCGGCAGTTTGCGGAACAGACTGACAATCTGTTTGTAAACAGAGTTGGAAAGTATGTGGTCAAGGTTTCTTACGCAGATACGGATGTGACAATCAATGACAAAATGAAAAAATACATTGCAAGGTTAGCAGAAATAAACTATTAAAGTTGATCCCTGACTTTAATGAGCGTGTTTAATCTGTATTATAAGAAAAATTATGTACAGATGCTGACGGACACACGTATTGCCCAAAAATAAAGTCAGGAGTGGTACGATAATATGAAATTAGACAAATCATTTCAGAAGTTTGAAAAAACACCATTCTACGTTGCCATGTATCTCCGGCTATCACGGGACGATATGGACGGCAATGTCAAATCAGAGAGTAACAGCATCAGCAGCCAGCGGGAAATCATCCGCACCTTCATTCGGGAACATGAAGATATGGAGCTGTATGATGTCTATGTGGATGACGGTTTCACCGGCAGTAATTTCGATCGTCCGGATTTCCAGAGAATGATCAAAGATATCGAAGCAGGTAAAGTAAACTGCGTCATCGTCAAGGACCTTTCCCGGTTCGGGCGTGATTATATTGAAGCGGGCAGATATATCCAGAAAGCTTTTCCCAAGCAGGGAGTCCGTTTTATTGCCATCACCGACAATTTTGACAGCATGACAGCCGACAGTTCGGAAAGTGCCATCGTCCTGCCGGTTAAAAACTTCATCAACGATTCCTACTGTCGGGATATTTCCGCAAAAGTTCGGAGCCAGAAACAGGCAAAACGGATAAATGGTGAATTTATAGGGCCTTTTGCCACCTATGGCTATCGGAAGGATACACACAACCGGAACAGGTTGGTGGTAGATGAGTATGCCGCCCATGTAGTCAGGAATATATTTGACTGGAAGATAAACGGCATGTGTGCGGCAACCATTGCCAGAAAGCTGAATGACCTTGGAATCCTGTCTCCGATGGATTACAAGCGTTCCCTTGGCGATAATTTTAAAACCGGTTTTACGGGTAATGCCAGAACAAGCTGGCAGCCGGTTTCCGTCAAAAGAATCTTATCCAATGAAGTCTATATCGGAAACATGGTGCAGGGAAAAAAGGAAAAAATAAACTACAAAATCCGGAAATTAGTGGAAAAGCCGAAAAGTGAGTGGATCAAGGTGGAGAATACTCATGAACCGATTATTGAACCAGATACCTTCAATATCGTGCAGAACCTCTTGCGGGTTGATGTCAGGACGGTAAGAGATAATGAAAACGGCAACCTTTTTTCCGGTATTTTATTCTGTGGCCACTGTAGAGAGCAGTTGGTCCGCCGGGTCAGCCATAGCAAAGAACGGGAAAAGGTAGCCTATATCTGCTCGTCCTACAATCGCGGCGAGGGATGTACAAGGCATCATATTCCGGAGAAGGAATTGCGGGAAGTGGTTTTTAAGGAATGCTGTACTTACGCCAATATGTTTCTGGAACAGGCGCGGCTGTTGGAAGAAATCAGGCAGAAAGAAGCCAACTTTGAAATCATCACCAGATATGATGAAGAAATGAACAGACTCCGTGCCGAACAGGATAAGTATTTTAAGCTGGCTTCCGGCCTGTATGAAGACTTGCGAAAAGGCGTTATTACCAAAAAAGAATTTGAGATGCTTCATAAAGCTTATACGGATAGTAGCAGCAGGTTGGGAGAAGCGCTTGAAAGCCAAGAACTGCTGAATAAAAAGCTGTTCAAGCAGGGAATTGCTGCTGGGACCAGACTGGAGAATTTGAAAAAATGTCTGGAGCTAAAGGAAATTGACCGGCCCACACTGTTAAATATGGTATACCGTATTTATTTTTACGGAAATAGCCGGATAGAAATAAGGTTTAATTTTAATAATGAGTTTATGATTGCTGCGGCCTTGAGTGTAGGCCATGCACAGACGGAAACGGAGGGGAGATATGCCTAGAACCTCCAAAAGAAACTTATGTAAAACTGGTGGTAAAAATGCGGTAAATACTGTTTCATTTTTCAGATCGTCCGCACAGCCGGAAAAATTGTACAGGGCAGCGATTTATGCAAGAATATCTTCAGATCAGGAGAAAAACGCCAAGAACCATACGGCAGATAAAGCAAAAAATTGCGAATCTGTAGAAACACAGATAGATATTGCCAGAAAACATATAACACATCTAGCCGCCAGCGGGGAAAGAATAGAACTACATGACATCTACAGTGATCTGGGCAAAACCGGTACCAATTTCAGACGTGATGAATTTACCAGAATGATGCTGGATATCCGTATGGGTGAGGTTAACTGTGTCATCGTCAAGGACTTATCCCGTTTCGGCAGAAATTATCTGGAAGCTGGGAACTATATTGAAAAAATATTTCCCTTCCTTGGAGTGCGCTTTATTGCCGTATCTGATGGTTTTGATACCGGTTTATGGGGAAATGAAGAAAAGAAGATAGCAATGAATATAAAAAACCTGGTCAACGATATGTATGCCATGGAGTTTTCAGACAAGGCCAAAATCCACCTGAAACAGCGTCGTGAAAGGGGCAGTTATGTCGGCGGGCCGACACCGTATGGATATACTTATGAGTGGGTCAGCCATGCAAATGTCAGCAGTTCCAGAGTCAAAAAGCTTATCATCGAACCAGCCACAAGGCCGGTTGTGGAAATGATATTTTCCCTGTTCCTCGAAAAAAATAGCTATGACATGGTAAGAAAGCGTCTGAACCTTAAGCGGATTAATCCGCCGGCAGTTTATAGGCAAACTCATGAGGTGTTCTGCCCCGAAGGGCAGGAATATAAAGGATGGAACAAGGACGGCATAAAAAGAATCCTGCAAAGCACCACCTATGCCGGAACCCTGACCCAGGGAAAGACCCGCCTGACAGGAAGAAACGAGGAAAATCGTGTAAAAGTAAAGAAGGAAGAGTGGACTGTTACTTACGATAGCCATGAGGCGATAGTAAACAGTGAGGAGTTTGAAAAAGTGCAGCAGATCATAGCTGCAAAATATCAAAAGGCCATGGACAGGAACTGCTATTCAGACCGGATTCCTTTACCGGAGAATATATTTGATGATGTGTTGTTTTGCGGCATATGCGGCAGAAAAATGACCAGACATAATCAGGTAAAGACATATAAAAATGGCAGTGAAAAGCGTCAGGAAACCTATGGCTGCCTGAATACCTATGTTACCCGGACGGAAAAAAGGTGCAAAAGCAACCGGATCAGCAAGGAAAAGCTGGTGGACATCCTGCTTTCTGCCCTGCGGGTGGAATTTGCCGCCTATTTGGAGAAACCGAAATATTACATAGAAGAAAATGCCAGGGTAGTCCAGCTGAAGAAAAAAGAATATCTGGATCAGATCAGAAAAATCAGGATTAGGACAGGACAGATGGAAGCAGATGAAATCAATTTACATATCCATTACCGCACCGGCGAAATCGGACAGGAAAAATACAAGGAGGCAAAACTGAAAAACAGTTTGGAAAAGGAAAACCTTAAAGGCTTAAAAGAAGCCATGGAAGATCATATAAGGAGTCTAGATCATGAGGTGCGAAGGCAGAATAGGGCAATCAGGAATGTCTTAAATTTAAACCAGTGTTTTGAGCCAATGAAGGAGTTTGTCAATTCATTGGTGGACAGGATATATCTATATCCGGGGAAAAGGGTGGAAATCTTTTATTCTTTCTATCCGTTATAAATAAATCGCGGGCAGGACAGAGGAAGGTGAGGGGTGTGATGACAATAGCAATATATCTGAGGCTTTCCCTTGAAGATAATGAAAATCTGGATGAAAGCAACAGTATTACTAATCAGCGGTTATTGCTGAAAGAGTTTATATTAAGAAACCCGGAACTTAACCAGTGCAATATAAGAGAATATTGTGATGACGGATATTCCGGCACAAATTTTGACCGTCCCGGAGTTACGGATCTGATTGAACATGTCAGGCAGAACCTGATTGACTGTATCATAGTAAAGGATTTTTCCCGTTTTTCTAGGGATTACATAGAAATCGGCTCTTATCTTGATCAGATATTCCCATTTATGGGAGTGCGTTTTATTTCCGTCGATGACCGTTATGATAGCAATAATTACATAGGAACCACTGCCACGCTGGATATGGCTTTTAAAACCCTTCTGAACGATTTTTACTGCAAAGATATTTCTATCAAAGTAAAATCAGCTATCAGGAGCAAATGTGAAAACGGTGAGTTTGCATACGGCCAGATTCCATTTGGCTATGAAAGAATACCGGAATCAAAAAATCAGATTCGTATCAATGAGATAGAGGCAGAAGTCATCCGGTATATCTTTGGAATGGCGGCAGAGGGCATGACAACGGTAATGATTGCCAAGCGGTTACATGAAGAAAACATTCCGACATGCAGCCAGATACGGGGAAAGGTAAAAGAAAACCCGGACAGAATACCGTGCTGGAGTTGCAGGATGGTCAGACACATTCTGGACAACCGGTTTTATCTGGGCGAGTTTATTTACCATAAACATGAACCGGAATCGGTAGGCAGTAAAAAACTGAAGCAGATACCAAAAAGCGAATGGATCACCCAGCTAGGCCACCATGAATCGCTTGTTTCAATGGAGGTTTTCAATAAAGCAGCAAACCATAAAACAGGCAACTCTACTAAAAGAATGCGGCCCAAGCATCCGCTGACTGGAAAACTGTATTGTGGCGGTTGTGGTTATGCCATGGTATATAAAAAACCTTATGGAAAGTCGTTACAACGATTTGAGTGTGGGAGACATGCCCAGTTAAAACTTGATACTTGCTGTACATATTACAGGGTTGAGATATTGGAAGAACTGATACTGACCATGATTACAAAAGAGTTAATGAAGCTGGTTGACTTACAGGAATATCGGGCAGCTATAAAAACTTCATTGAAAAATCAGGTGGTAATACTTGAGAAAAAAATACGTAACATAAAGAAACTGAATGAGGAAAACGATCAGGAAATCTTTGTGGTATATGAGAAATATGCAGAAGGAAAAATAAATGTAGAAGAATACCGGAAGGAGCAGAATCGGATTAATAACCTGAAAAATAGATATGATTCAGCTTTAAGTAAGTATCGTCAGGATTTAGAAGTTACTGAGGAAGCATATATGAATAATTTAGAGAAAAAGAAGCATATATTAGAATCCTATGAGATAGATACACTTACCCAAGAAGTGGTGAACAATTTTATTAATAAGATTAAAGTATATAAAAACAAGTCAGTAGAAATTAAATTGGCATTTTCTATTGAGTAAAATTACAGTCAACTCGGGAAACGACATTGTGTATTGTGTTATTTTGTTTAAATAGCAAAACTTATTGTAAATATTATATGTTATAAAATAATATGATTTACATCTGAAAAGTGAAAATGGCCCATGCTGAATGAAAAATAATTGCCTCAAGGTAATTAATAGCAATTGAGCCAACAATTAATTTAATAATATATACAATGTTGTTATTGATATTTTTATTATGATTTATTGTATATTTATTTCAAATGGAATAACCGCTTTGTCCGATTGCTGAGAAATAAATTGATATGTTGCATAATGTAAAATGGTATGATATAATTTAAAAGTCATATTGTTGCATATAATTCTGATATATTATTATAATGATATTGCAGTAGTAAATTCTAGATATTACGTTTTCAAGAAGAAATTAGAAATATAGGAAATTGTGAAAATCAACATAGTGACATTTCGCGAGCCTGATTTCGGATAAGGATTTATTAGCAGACAAGTTTTAAGGAAAGCGTAGGCATCATATGTGTCGAAAGCGGAATCACCATGGGGTTTGGCAATTTAATAATTACCTATATTCTTATTAATAAGGAGAGGATATGTCAAATATTATTGAGGTTCAAGGATTACAGAAAGACTTTGGTAGTTTGAGGGCAGTAAAAGGAATTGATTTTTGTGTTCAAAAGGGTCAGTTGTTTTCATTTTTAGGGCCCAATGGAGCGGGTAAGTCGACGACAATAAATATGCTATGTACCCTTTTGGCTCCGGATCGGGGCCAAGTAACTATTAATGGTTACAGATTGAATAGTGAGCCGGGTCGGGTGCGCGACAGTATCGGGGTAGTCTTTCAGGAAAGCTTGTTGGACAAAGTGCTTACCGTGAAAGAGAATTTGATGGTTCGGGCAGGATTTTACTATGATAATAAACGAAAAATAAAGGAAGCAATTGAAATGGCGGCAAAAGCAGCGGATGTGCTGGATTTTATTGGTCGCCCTTATGGAAAGTTGTCGGGTGGGCAACGGCGTCGGGCTGATATTGCCAGAGCACTCCTCAATACACCTAAAGTTCTTTTTTTAGATGAGCCGACCACCGGTTTGGATCCACAGACCCGCAGACATGTTTGGAAGACAATCTTACAGCTGCAAAAAGAAAAGGAGATGACTATTTTTTTGACGACCCATTATATGGAAGAATCGGCAGACTCAGATTATGTTGTCATTATTGATGATGGAAAAATTTCGGCGCAGGGAACGCCACTTGATTTAAAAGAAAAGTACAGCATGGAGTTATTGAAAATATTTACGCAAGAAAATAATGAATTAGAAATAAGATTGAGTAACTTAGGAATAAAGTGGAAAAAAAGTGGAGAAATATATTTGGTGAATTTACGCACGACCAAAGATGCCGTGCCGGTGCTGTATACAGTTAATGATGTAATGGAAAGCTTTGAAGTTACCCACGGCTCGATGGATGATGTTTTTTTGAATGTAACGGGAAAGGAGATAAGAGAATGATTGGAATGTTAAAAAGGAATTTAAGGATATATTTCCGGGATAAATCGGCGGTCTTTTTCTCCTTATTCGGTGCCCTGTTGATTATTGCCTTATATGTCTTGTTTTTGGGCGATACAATGCTGGAAAGCATAGAATATGACAATGTATCAGGGTTGGCGTTTATTATGAACAGTTGGGTTATGGGTGGACTGATTGCGGCAGCAACTATGACAACCGGTATGGGTGCATATGGAGTAATGGTCAATGATGAAGCAAATAAAAATTATCAAGATTTTTATGCTTCTCCCATTAAGAAAAGCAAGATTATTGGTGCTTACTTGTTGGACTCAATCTGTATTAGTACCATAATGACTTCTATTTCATTTATACTGGCTGAAGTTTATATTGTTGCCAATGACGGCGAGTGGTTGAGTTTACTGCAATTTTTACAGGTGTTTGGGGTGATTTTGCTAACTGTTTTGTCTTCCAGTGCCATAGTTTGCTTTATCTGTACTTTTTTAAAGAGCAGTCAGGCATATTCGGGATGTAGTATTTTAATCGGTTCAACTATTGGTTTTTTGGTTGGAGCATATATTCCTATCGGCGACTTGCCAAAAGCCGTGCAAAATGTTTTGTCTTTTTTACCATTTACCCATGCTGCGGCATTACTGCGGCAAATTTTAACCAAAGTACCTATTGAAACCGGATTTGTCAATGCACCGCCTGAAATCATTGACAGATTTAAAGAACAACTTGGAATAACAATAAAAATTGGTGATACAGTTTGTAATACTGCGGTTCAACTGGGTATTATCGGTGGTACGGCATTGTTGTTTTATCTGTTATCATTATTAAGAATTTCCCGAAGAAGACATTGATAATTAATTAGATTGTTATTTAAATAAATACGTTATGATAAGGCCGCGAATATTGTGACTTTAAGTATTTCAATATGATGCAAAGAGGGCTAATGATGAAAGGATTATCTGAACGCATTATTTTAACAGCTATGAAAGCACCTGAAAATATTGCGATTGAGTTTAGTGATCAAATAATCAATTATGGGACACTTACACGTAGAGTCTACCAAATTGCTTCTTGTTTTATTGAGAAAAATATTTTTGACGAGAAAATACTATTTTTACATAATAAAAATATTGCTTTAATTACCAATATTTTAGGAGTAATTCATTCTGGAAATATCTTTGTTCCATTACATCATGACTGGCCGCAGAATCGGCTTAAATCAATTATAAATAATTTAGATGCTCATTATATCATTACCGAGGCTGAGTATATTCCCCGAATAGTGACAATTGCAAAAGAATTAAGTCTGCATATGCATATATTCGTGGATGAGATGTCTGGAGACATTAACAGTATCGCCGGTAATAATATTAATGATGTAACCATCGAAAAAATAAAGGTTAATAATGAGCAACCAATGGATGTGGTGGCTGAACGTTATAATGACAAGTGTTATATTATTCATACGTCTGGTTCGACGGCTGACGCCAAAGAAATAGTGGGAAGTCAGGAAAGTGTTATTCATTTTATCGAATGGGAAGTAAAGGAATTCTCCGTCAACCGGCATACCCGTATCAGTATGCTGACTGCGATGACCTTTGATGTGGTTTTAAGGGATATTTTTGTTCCGCTCTTAGCAGGCGGAACCTTATGCATTCCGGAAGAAAGTATTATCTATAATCCCAATAAGTTGTTGGAATGGTTGGAAACCGCCAAAATTTCATTGACACATATGGTTCCGACGCTTTTCAGGGAAGTCACATCGTTAATTGTATCACCGCAGTGCCTGCCTGAATGTCAATATATTTTACTTGCCGGGGAAGTACTTACCGGCAGCGACGTTTCAAAATTCGTCAATATATTTCATGATAGGATCAAACTTACCAATTTATATGGCCCTTCTGAAACCTGTCTGGCCAAATTTTTTTATCATATTACTGATCAGGATTGTGTTCTGGACTATATTCCGGTCGGATATCCCTTGCCCAAAACCGAAGCATTAATTTACACGTATGATCGTCAGCAATGTCCGCCCGGTGAAGAAGGCGAAATCTATATTAATACCTCATATTCAAGCTATGGTTACTATAATATCAGTCTGAATTCCGGCAACTTTATTAATCTGAATGACAATAAGGCGCTATATAAGACGGGAGACTGCGGTTGTTTCCGGGAAGATGGCGCTTTGGTTTGCATGGGTCGTTTGGATAACCAAGTGAAAATTCGTGGTATGAAGGTAAATCTGAGCGAGGTAGAAAGCCTTATTAATGCTTTTCCGCAAGTGCGGCAATCGGCGGTAGTTATCCGTAAAACGGATACAGGTGAAAAGATGATAGTAGCATATTATCTGGCGGCAGATGAGATGGCTGAGCAAATTTACGCACACTTATGCAACAATTTGCCTTATTACATGGTTCCGTCTTTTATAATAAGAAAAAAGAATTTGCCAACCTTGGTTAACGGTAAAACTGACCGTAAGACTTTGGAAAAACAATTGATCGGAATTGCTGAGCAAGATGAAGTTACAATTAACAAACCGATTACCGATTTGCAAAAGGTATTGCATAGAATTTGGACAGAAGTTTTATTATTGCCTCGAATCGGAATTGACCAGGATTTTTTTCGTAGTGGCGGCCATTCCTTAAAAGCGGCACGTCTGGCCTACAAGATCAATCATGAATTTAATGTCAGGATGTCAGTGCCGGATATCTTTTCTAACCGCACGATCTTGGCCCAGGAACAATACCTTGTCGGGGCTGACAGGTGCAAATCACTTCCCATCTTACATGCCGTAAATCGCAGTCAATATACAGTATCGGAAGTACAGAGAAGGATTTGTCTGGCAAGCATTAGTCAGGATGACAAGACTTTATATAATATGCCCTCAGCCTTACATATTCGCGGGCCATTGAATGTGAAAAAAATCAATGAAGTTATGCAGAAGATTTTTGACCGTCATGATTCTTTAAGGACTATATTTAATTTTACCGGCAACAATCTAGTTCAGGAGATCCGTTACGGGATGGTGGTTCCATTTGAATATATTACAAATTTAGCGCCGCTAAAAAAGGAAATCGGATCACGTCACAAACAAATTAGGAAAGAACTTTTAATCAATAAATTGTTGAAAAAATGTATTGAACCACTTAATCTGGAGAATGGCTGTCTTTTTTACAGCAAACTGTTACAGATTGGTCCTGAAGAATATCTTTTATTTTGGGATATGCATCATTGTATTGCCGATGGAGTGAGTGAAGAAATTATCAAGCATGAGTTGGCCAGCTTATACAATGATTTGGAACTGCCGGAGGTAGCGTATCAGTATAAGGATTATGTGGAATGGTCTGCCGCGAACGATAGTGGTAAGGCAATTGACTATTGGTTGAATGAGTTGCGGGGAGGGGATTTTGCGCTAAAGTTACCACGTGATTTCCCCCGAAAAAAGTCGAACAGTCATATGGGCGGCCGTGTCCGGTCTCATCTGGAAAAAAGTCTGTGTCGCAAGCTCCACCGCTTAGCAGAGGAGGAACAGGTAACACTTTTCAGTATCTTATTGGCGGCTTTTTATATACTCCTTCATTACTACACCAATCAGGAAGACATCACGATAGGAACCATTGGAGCCGGGCGTGAAGAAGCAGCATTTGAAAATACGGTCGGAGTATTTATAAGATTATTTGCACTGAGAAATTGCTTAACATGGCAAGAAGATATTTGTCAATTTATTCGTCGTATCTTTAAAAAGACGACCGAAATGACAAAGTTTTATGATTTCCATTTTGAGGAATTATTGAACGCTTTAAAAATTATTCGTAGAGACGACCATCAGCCTCTGATTGAAGTACTGTTTATCCTACAAAATATGGATATGGTGCCGGTAGATATAAAAGATCTCGAAGTGATACCGGTTGAAGTTGAGCGGGAGAATGCCAAGTATGACCTGACATTATATGCGATTCCCCGGAATGAAAACATAATCCTTAATATGGAGTATTCAAGCGAAGTATTCAAGCCCCAAACCGTTGAAGTAATGATGGACAGTTATCAGAATATCTTAAGACAAATATGTGAATTGCCAAAGCGAAATTTACGGATTGAAGAGCTTTCGTTGCTTACAGAAGTGGAACGCACCAAAATTGAGTCAAGAAGTAACAAGCCTTTGGTTGAGGCCCAATCAGCGACAATTAATGAGATGTTTAGAAAAAGCGTTGTCATGTATCTGAATAATACCGCAGTAAGATATCACGACAAGTTAATGACGTATCAGGAGTTAGATATCCGATCCGATCATTTGGCAAAAAGACTGATACAAGGTATGGTAGTAAAGGGAACAGTGATTGGCATCATGTTGCCGCGCGGGATGGAGATGCTAGTAGCCATTTTGGCGATACTAAAACTGGGATGTGCTTATCTGCCCATTGATCCAAGCTATCCGAAACATCGGATCCGGTATATGCTTGAGCACAGCCGGTGTTCGCTGCTGGTTATGGATCAAAGCGATCCGTTTGAGGCCATTAGGGTGATAAATATCAACGACTATCAAAACAAGGTCCATGCAGATGACTCCCGAATTGATCCAATCTGCGTATCGGTTGCACCGAATGATTTAGCCTATGTAATTTATACTTCCGGTTCGACAGGGAATCCGAAGGGAGTAATGATCGAACATCGAAACGTAGTCAACTTCATTGAAGCAATGTGCATGGAGGCAGATTTTTCCTCAGGCCGGAAAATTGTATGTTTGACAACAATATCATTTGATATCTTTGTCCTTGAGACATTGTTGCCGTTAACGCAGGGCATGGAAGTTGTGGTTGCCGATGAAGAAGAGCAGATGGATATTAGTAAGCTCAGTATTTTATTTTTTAAACATGGTATTGATATATTACAAATTACACCGTCCCGCTTGAATATGTTTATGGCGGATAAAGAAGCCCGTTCTTTGCTTCGGGGGATTAAAACCTTTCTGATCGGCGGTGAGCCGGTTAAGGAAGGAACCGTTAATAAACTTAAAGGGATTCGGGATGATATCGAAATTTATAATGTGTATGGTCCGACGGAAACATGTGTCTGGAGCACAATTAAAAAAATAAACTTTGATGAACCGATTAATATTGGACATGCTATCAAAAATACCCGTATCTATATACTAAACAAGCAATTAACCCTGGTGCCGGATAATGTGATTGGGGATTTATATATCGGCGGTGAGGGTGTCAGCCGTGGTTACTTAAATAATCCGGAGTTAACGGCCCAACGTTTTATTGTCAACCCCTTCATTGAGGGTGAACTAATCTATTGTACCGGTGATAAGGCGCGTTGGAATCATTGCGGGGAAATCGAATTTATTGGACGTGATGATAATCAGGCAAAAGTGCGGGGCTATCGCATTGAACTGACTGAAATAGAGGAATGCATACTTAAAAAACAAAGCATACGTAATTGTGTTTGTGTCATTAAGAAAAGCAGTGAATATGAAGCGTCATATATTCTGGCATATTACGACTCCGAGCACCCTTTAGACAAACAGGAGTTATATCAGCAGTTAAAAGCAGAATTACCGCTCTATATGATTCCGCTTGATTTTATTTATTTGGCAGATTTTCCAATGACATCTAACGGTAAAGCGGACCGGAAAGCAGTCGGCAGATTGAACTATCTTACCATTACGAGTGAGAAAACCAAACCGTTATTCAGTAATCAAATCCAGGAAGATATTTATATGTTATGGAAGAACCTGCTGGGGGGAAAAGATTTTTCATTGGATGATAATTTCTTTGAAATCGGTGGCAACTCAATGCTGTTAGTTCAAACTTTTCAAAGTCTAAGAGACAGGTGTGAATCGTTAACGATTGCGGAGTTGTTTATTAATCCGACAGTCAGGTTGATTTCCACCCATATTCACACAAAATATTATGCAAATATTTGTCAAAGAGTGCCGGTTCCGTCAAGATTCTATAGTAATACGGGGAGTTATCGGCCATTTATTCATGAAGAACGGATCGACAAAGAGTTGTTCTGTAATTTGCAGCTAATGTGCCAAGAGACTATGATGTCAGCCGAAGAAGTAATGTTTGCGGTGTTTGCTTTTCTGAGTGCACAGATATTTGAACAAAGGAAGTTTTCCATTCAGTGTTTGGTGTCAGACGATCAGGGCGAGGAATGCAGTATATTATTAGAGGATATTGACGGGATCCAAGAAATAATGGCCCGTGTAAGTGCGGCATATCATAACCGAACACCGGCATATCGATTGCCAGATGTTGTCGATAATAAAGAGCGCGCAATCTATATTTCATTTGCCTATAATCAAAAACTACCGTCGGTTAATTTGCTGATACTGGATTTTTGCTTATGCATTGAATATACCGACACATATTTGACCTATAAATTTATTATTAACACTGGCAAATTAAAACGCAATTATTGGAATAAAATTGGCGAAGTCTTTAAAAAAGGCATAATTAATTTAATTAATAAACAATATCAATTTATAAAAAGGGAGAAGATTGAAAATGAATAAAATAGCATTTCTATGTTCCGGTCAGGGTTCTCAATATATCGGCATGGGGGCCCAATTATATCAGAAATATACGAAAGCAAAGCAAATATTCGATATTGCCGATCAGGTATTAGGATTTAAACTTAGCCAATTATGTTTTGAAGGTGAGATGGAGGAATTGACACAAACCCAAAATGTTCAGCCAGCTTTGTTGACTTATAGCTATGCTTTGTCAGAGGTTTATCGTCAAAAATATGATCTTAATCCGTCCTGTTTGGCTGGGCACAGTCTTGGTGAATATACGGCATTGCTGATTAGTGGTGCCATCAGTTTTGAAGATGCACTGCGGATTGTGAGAAAACGAGGCGAATTCATGCAGGAAGCTGCTATTGAAGACGGAGCAATGGCAGCCGTAATCGGAGCGGATAATGATAAGTTGGCCGAACTTTGTCAGGAGTGTTCGAGCGATAATGATTATGTAACCATTTCAAATTTCAATTCCGCCACCCAAACAGTCATATCAGGATCACGTCAGGCAATTGATAAGGTTGCCCAATACTATGCGGAAACTGCCGTTACCGTTAAATTTTTACAGGTCAGCGCGCCGTTCCATTGCGGATACATGCAAGTGGCGGCTGATCGTTTAAAAGATGAATTGGCTAAATATTCTTTTCAAAATTTGACAATACCGGTAATAACTAATGTAACGGGAAAGCCATATAAAACAAAAGACGAGATTATTAACAATCTCGTCAAGCAGATTGTGATGCCAGTAAGGTGGGTTGATACCATAAATTATTTAAAAACTCTTAGTATCAATACATATGTTGAATTGGGTCCTAAAAGAGCATTGGCCAATATTGTAAAAAAAGATATTCCCCATGTTGGTTCATTCTCGTTGGATCTGGAAAAGGATCGTGCCGCATTGCTCGATTATCTGAGCTGGAAATATGGTGATCCTACCGTTGTAAGCAGATGTATGGCTGTTATCGTATGCACCAAAAATAATAATGATGATCAGGATGAATATGAGAATGGAGTAATTTTACCGTATAAAAAAATTGAGGCCGTCCAGAGTGATTTGGATGAATCCAAGGAATATCCCACGGAGGCACAAATGAAGGATGCATTGGAAATATTAAAAAGTGTGTTTAAGACAAAAAGAACACCGATGGAAGAACAGGTTGAACGTTTTAATCAGATTTTTAGCGAAACGCGAACCAATGACCTGTTTAAAGATTTTGTCATCGAATAATTTATTAGAAGTCCGCTAAATATATTCTATGACGTAGGTGGGAGGGTATATGCTTGAGGATATTGTTAATATTTCAGGTATTTTGCCGGCAAAAGACGTAAAAGCACAGACAAATGAGCCGGAAAAAATTGCAATTATCGGAATGGCTGGGTTTTTTGCCGAGTGGCGTAATATCAGCGAGTTTTGGGATGGCTTGTGTAACGGTCGGAATGTGATGACTGATTATCCCGCTAGTCGGTCTGAAGATGTGCAATTATATATTGATTCGGGCAAGCGAATTTGTCGTGCCGGCTATCTGCCGGAAATAGACTGTTTTGACCATGAATTTTTTGGTATATCATACAATGAAGCTTGTTATACCGACCCTAATCAGCGGATCTTTATGGAAACAGTTTACCATGCGCTGGAAAATGCCGGATATGCGGGGGAAAGTATCCGCGGTACCAAAACGGGTGTTTATGTTGGTCAAAGTGCTGATTTAACGGAGCAATACGGTGACTATATAAAAAAGTCACAGCCGGAGCAATATCATAATATATCGGTTCCTGGAAATATCAAGTCGGTGATTGCAGGAAGAGTTTCCTATTGGTTTGACCTCCGGGGACCATCGATGGTAATTGATACAGCCTGCTCATCTACATTGGTGGCAATAGCATCAGCATGTGATGGGCTGCGAAACAGAACAATTGAGATGGCCATTGCCGGCGGAATCAAGCTTAATATATTTCCGGTTCAGGAGGGTTTAGATGATGAAATCGGAATTCGATCGAGTCAAGATTGTCTGCGTTCGTTTGATTATGCGGCAGATGGAATAAGCTCGGGAGAGGGCGGCGGTGTTATTATCCTGAAGAGTTTGGAGAAAGCACTTGCCGATGGGGACGAAGTATATGCGGTCATCAGAGGATATGCAATAAATAATGACGGAAATAGCATGGGAATAACAGCCCCTAACCCTCAGGCACAAGAAGAGGTTATCATCGAGGCTTGGGAGAATGCCGGTGTCAGGGCAGATGAATTTGATTATATTGAAGCACATGGAACAGGGACGCAACTGGGGGATCCAATTGAGATTGAAGCATTGAATAATGCTTTTGGTAAACAGACTGCTAAAAAAAGCTTTTGTGCCATTGGTTCCATAAAAACGAATATCGGCCACCTTGATAATGTGGCCGGTATGGCTGGGATTCTCAAAATCATAGCTATATTGCAAAAGAAGCGCCTGCCGGCATCATTATATTTTGAGCGGCCTAATCAAAAAATAGATTTTATTGATTCAGCCCTCTATCTGAATGACAATACCCGTTGTATGGAAAGAAAAGACCATCCATTTTTATGTGGTATAAATAGCTTTGGATTATCAGGAACCAATTGCCATATGGTTCTGGAACAATATTGTGAGACAAGCAAAGGAACAGATCATAATCCTGAACAGTCAACACAATCATCAAAGAAACTTTTTGTAATTTCAGCACACACAAATGAGCAAATGATTATTTTATGTAATCGCTATCTGGATTATCTTGAGACTAACCCGCAGACTGAACTGGGAAGAATTTGCTATACATTAATGGTCGGACGCAGGCATTTAGCAGTCCGTAACGCATATGTGGTTGACAGCATTCGTCAATTAACCGATGAACTGACAAAATTGCGCTGGTGTTTACTTAAAAAAACGGCGGTCTTTAAAAAAAACAGTGATAATCTGGACGGTATTCAACTAAAAATGCAGAAACTGTGTTTAAAATATATGGATGACCGATGTGAGGAAGTACTAGAGCAGATTTGCCAAAACTATCTTAATGGCGGTCAACCGTTGGCATCATTGCTTTTTAGCGAGACAGAAATGAAAAGACTTGCACTTCCAGAATATCCGTTTGCCCGAACCCGGTGTTGGATTGAGATGTGCGGGTCAGATTTACTGATTGATAAATGTTTGGTGTATACCAAACACCAGTTGGTTTATCAGACTGTTTATTCCGATAAAACTCATTGGATTTTAAATGAACATCGGGTTTTTGGACAACCGGTATTGCCCGGTACGGCGTATATTGAGTCGATTTTTATCATCTTGGACAAAATGATGACGGAGAATCAGTTTATCGGAACGGCAGCAACGGTACTAATGTCGGAACAGATCCATGTTGAAATTGGTGATTTGTATTATCTTAAGCCACTGCGTTTAGAGGAAAATGAGTCAAGGAAAGTATACACGACCTTAACGAACCAAGATGGCGGCTTTAATTTTGCGGTCGGCAGTTGGAAAGAAGGAGAATGGATTGAACATGTTGTGTGCAGGATAAAATTGACTGCGTCAGCGCTGACAGATAAAAAAGGCACGTCATTTAGCGGTTGGGGAAATAGCAGCAAAATGGTAATTGAGCGGCCAATAAACGTTGAAATAGGTACTCATTGGCAAGAAATTGAGAAAATGATTTATTATTTGTCCGAATCAGAGTATGTGGCCCATATTAAAATCCCCCCGCATTTAAAAAAAGAAGTGGTTAAAAATAAAGTATATGCACCGGCATTGGACCGGGCCATGAATGTTGTCAATGCAATTGTGGGAGAGGGAACCTATCTGCCTTTTTCTTTAAAGAGTTTATCCTTATTTAAAGCCTTACCGTTAGAGTTTTACAGTCATACGATAATCAGGGATATTGACAAGTCAATTATTAGGTCGGATATCGTCATAACAGATATGAGCGGAACTATATGCTGCGAAATCAAAGATTTTATAGCTAAGAAAATCGAAAAGTTCACATCACAGCCGGATAAAGAATTGTTTCACCGGATCAAATGGGTGAGGCAGAATGAATTTAAAACAAAAAAAGCGTCACTCCAATACATTTTTATGATAAATGAAGATGATTACCGCTTCAAGCAGTTCATTAAAGCTACATATACGGAGGCTGTTTGCGTATATTATCGTGACAACTATGTCAGACTGGATGCGCTAAACTATCAAATCGGTTCGGATGAAGAGGATTACCATCGCTTAATTAAAGATATATTGCATTATTTTGCAGATACGAGAGAGAATTATCTTATTGTTCACGCACTGGCAAGATGTTTTGATACACAGGAGCCGGATGCGGCAACTAAAATACAGCAGGAGTCAGGAATCTTAAGCCTGCTTGATTTGATCAAATCCATTGCTGGCAGTTCCATGGCCGCTCGAACAGAATTGATTGTTGTTACCAATAATAGTACGATTGTTAATAAAAATGAAAAATATGTTAATTTGGAAAATGCGGCTTTGTTCGGGGCGGCGAAAGTGATCCGCCAGGAATTTCCCATGATAAAATGCCGGTGCATTGATATGGATGAGAAGACGGCAATGGAATATCTGGCGCGGGAATTATTAAACGGTGAAGATAGGCCAGAATGTGTATATCGCAATAATAATCGGTATGTCAGCAGTTTTGTCAGCGTTGACCCGCTTAATATAAAGTCTTTTGGTAATGGCATCAAAAAAAAAGGTGTATATATTGTTTCGGGAGGAAACGGCGATTTGGGAGGGATTATAGCAGATTTTATCCTGTTAAAATCAGGTAGTGTGGCTTTGTTAGGAATGCAGGCAAAAGCAAAGAAGCCGATACCGCCGGATTGTCAGTATTATCAATGTGATATTACACAGGAAGAAGCGGTACACACAGTAATTAACGAAGTCCGAAACAGGCAAGGGGAAATTCGTGGAGTAATACATTGTGCCGGGGTAATTAAGGATACTATTATGCTTCTAAAAGACCATGACAGTGTTATGGCGGTATTACGTCCCAAAATGCAAGGGATTAGATTACTAGACAAATACACACAAGAAGATAAATTGGATTTTTTTGTTGCTTTTTCTTCCGTTTCAGCCATAACAGGCAGTCCGGGACAATATGATTATGCGGCGGCCAATGCTTATATGGATGCATTTTGTTCTATAAATAACCGGATAAACAGAAAAATGATCTCCATTAATTGGTCGGCATGGAAAGATGCCGGAATGGCTTACCGATTGAATTTAAAGGCAGAAAATCACTCTTTTCGTCCGTTGGAAACCATTACAGCCCTTGAAGCTTTTGAGCGGATTATATGTAGTGATATGAGCAATATTATCGTGGGAGTACCAAATTGGTCGGTATTGAAACAGAGCATTAATCAACCAATCGTAGAAGATAAAGAAAGTAATCATAAAGTCGATATGATGACTCGGACCGAAAAGGTAGTTACCCAGATATGGTATGAGGTTTTGGGGAATAAGAATATTGAAATAGATGATAATTTTGTTAAATTGGGCGGGGACTCAATTATGGCAGTGCGTTTACTGACAAAGTTAAACAGCATATATGATAACCTTGATATAACCATTGTGTTTTCTTGCCCAACCATTAGGCAAATGGCTTCATTTATTGATAAGTACAGACTAGCAGATGATCAGTCGGAAACAGAAAAAGTATTTTCTTCAAGTGTGATCGCATCTGAAGATGCCATCCAAAGATCAGATAATAGATCGTCTGATCTGGACAAGCTTCTTGAACAACTGGAAAATAGAGAAATACAGGTAAGTGATGCAGCTGCCGTATTAGTACATGGGAAAGTGTGAAAAAACACAAGTGGGTATAAAAATGGATTCTTTGAAAAATTATATTTTACAACAGGTATATGATCATAACTTATCAAAAGAAGATGCCAGAAATTTTTTGGCGGAACTGGACGCAGTTAAGACGATAAAAGATATTGCGATTATAGGGATGTCCGGTCGATTTCCCTTAGCGGATAATTTGGAACAGTATTGGGATGTGTTGGCTGAAGGCCGTAATTGTATTCGTGAATATCCCGTTAACAGATGGAAAAACACCGAAAATTACATAAAGCGTTTTTATAAAGCAAATTTAATAAAAGATCAATTAATTGATGCGGAAGGTAATATCAATATGGAGTATTATCATCGTGCTTATTTAGAACATATTGATTATTTCGATGCGGATTTTTTTGGCATATCGCCTAGGGAGGCTATGGCCATGGAACCTGATCACCGAATTTTTCTACAGCTTGTGTATGAGGCGATTGAGGATGCGGGTTATTGTCTTAAAACAATCTATGGTAAAAAGGCCGGTATTTTTGCTGGACTGGATAATGTAAAAGAACTTAAGTATAAGAGAATTGCACTTAGCGATCCGATGGTGGTTACCGGCACATGGCCGGGCATCCTGACTGGCCGGGTTTCATATCTGTTTGATTTTAAAGGCCCCAGTATGGTTATTGATACGGCATGTGCCTCCGGATTGGTGGCGGTACATCAGGGATGTCGTGCCATTCGCAACAGTGAATGTGAAATTGCGATATGTGGCGGTTTGAGTAGTATCGTTTATAGTCCATATGCTTTTAGTGATGAATTGGTGGAACTGGACAGTATTGAAACAAAATCAGGAATGATTCGAACTTTTGATAACAGTGCCGATGGAACAACATGGGGTGAAGGTGCTGGGGTAGTGATGTTAAAATCACTTGAGCAGGCATTGTCTGACGGTGATAATATTCTGGCAGTGATTAAGGGCAGTGCAATCAATAATGATGGTGCATCCAACGGACTGACAGCCCCAAGTGTTGAAGCACAAGAACAATTGCTTAAAGCGGCATGGCATGATGCGGGAGTGGCACCTGAAACAATACAATATATTGAAGCTCACGGAACTGGAACTGTCTTGGGGGATCCGATAGAAATTAAGGCAATGACCACTGCTTTTCAAGAATATACAAATAAAAAACAATTTTGTGGTATCGGTTCGGTTAAGCCCAATATTGCTCATTTGGTGGGGGCCTCGGGCATGGCTTCACTAATTAAGGTGGTAAAAATGCTGGAAAAGAAGACCATGCTGCCAAGCATTAATTTTAGTTTTCCCAATCAATTTATTCAATTTGTCAACACGCCCATTTATATTAATGACAAGAAAAGTGCATGGCCGAAAGAGAAGGCACCGCGCCGGGCGGGAGTTAATTCATTTGGATTCAGCGGTACTAATTGTCATGTTGTCCTTGAGGAGGCTCTGACAGTTCCACCAACTGTGGCCGGGCAGCCGTCTCAGAAAACGGTCGGCTTTTTTACGGTTTCGGTTCATAAACTTAATGTCTTGCATGAATTACTAAAACGTTATTTAAATTTCTTTCAGTCACATGAGGTCAATATGGTGACGGCATGTTATATGTCCTTATGTTGCCGGGGGCATTATCAGGAGAGAATTATTATGGTGGTCACAAGTAAAGATGATCTGATCGAAAAAATTAAATATATTATGGCTAATAACGTTAATAATCTGAATCAGCCCGAAATTTATTATGGAAGACATAAAGTGGTTGCGGATAACAAACAGCACAAGGAGTCTTTCGAGGTAACGGAAGGACAGCGGCGCCAATATTCTCAAATGGCTCAGGAAATTTTGGGCGCTTATAAAAATTCAGAAGTTAAAAATGAAGTAAGCGAGGCAAATAGTGTAAATCAGGCGGTCGTAACGGAGTTGTGTCGTCTTTATATCAAGGGAGCTGATGTGGAGTGGAGTCGGCTTTATGATGGAAGTAAGATTAGTAAAATAAAATTTCCAATCTATCCGTTAGAACTTCGAAGTTATTGGTTTGAAGAAGAAATGCCGATCGAAACTGAGATGTCCGAGTCAGCAAAGAAGGTTAAGTTGGCACCATTTATTGATGAGTTAGCTGCGCACACAATATATGGTGATATCTATCGGACGTATATTGCGGTGGCAACTCATTGGGTGGTTGCAGATCATGTCATTCTCGGAAAAAATATTATTCCAGGAACTACCTATATTGAAATGACTTGCGAAATAATGCGTCAGTACTACTTAACCAACATCAGAATTACTCATTTTGTTTTTCACAATCCGTGTGTTATTGATCAGGATATCACAAAAGAAATTCAGGCAGTCGTGGTTAATAAAGGTAATTATTTTGAAATAATTTTTATGAGTCGTAATCAGAACAACGAGTGGGAAAAACATGCAGAGGGAACGGTGTGTCATGCTAATACCAAGCCAAAGCAGGTTAGCCTAAATAAATTGCGCGAAGAGATAAAAGCTCAGACCGGTGCCGCTTATATTAATCACGAAAACCGGGAAAGCGAAATTGCACTGGGCTTTCGCTGGGATAATGAAAGTGCTGATACACGGGGCAAAAATAGTATCTTATGTAAATTGGAGCTAAAAGAAGAAATCATCAGTGATCTTGCCGGTACCTTTATCCATATTGCGATGTTTGATAACGCTATTAACGCAATCAGTCAGAATGTTGAAATGGGATTATATCTACCATATTGCTATAAAGAGATTATTTTTTATGATAAAATGCCGGGATTTTTTTACAGTCATATCAAACTTAATACCGAAGCCTTGTCAGTTAGCCGGGATACCATTACATACGACATAGATTTAATTAAAGCCGATGGAACGATATTTGCCACAGTAATAGATTATTGTACCAAAAAAGTTAATCCTCAGGCAATGAAACGCATTAGAGCTGAGCATGATTATAAAGATTTTTATACCACCAAGTGGGTGCAGACAGAAGCGTCCGTCAAAAAATCTGATATTTCATCGGGTAAAGTACTGTTGATTTATACGGATGAGCAATATGCACAAAGGATGAGCGTGGAGTTAAGTGGATATGGATTAACGGTAATTGCCGCTATGTTGGGTGATTGTTATCAGAAAAGGGCGGAAAGTGTGTATACCATCCGGCCGGAGGAAAAAGATTTTACCGTGTTGCTGAAAGAAATTACGGGCGGGGCAGTAGTAGCAGACGCACAGGATGTTACAGATTTGGACTACATCTTTTATGTAATGGCAACGGATTATCCTCACGAAATATCTGAAAATAATGAATTGAATAATTATTTAGCCATAGGGATATTTGGAATGGTTAATCTAGTCAAGGCGTATTTAAAAACCCAATTTTTCAAAAAAGTTCGCATGGTTGCGATAGGGATGAAAGCATATCAGATTCTGGAAGCGGATGCGGTATTACCGGAGTATGCCTCATTAATGGCATTAATGAAAGCGATTCCCCTTGAATATGAGAATATTTCATGCCAATACATTGATGTTGACGACAGTTCAGATGCCGCAAATATTATTGCGGAAGTGCTTAATGGTGAAAACTGCTATCCGGTTGCCATGCGGAAAAACATGAGATATTACCCGGAATTGAACAGGATTGAGTTACATAATGATTATTCGGAAACGGTTGGTGGAACCTATTTGTTGACTGGCGGTACCGGTGGGTTAGGGTTGGAATTGGCTAAGTATCTGGCTGATGAGAAAGTTAACATTATTTTGATTAGCCGAACCCACTATCCGCAACGGGAACTGTGGTTACAGATGTTACAGCAGGAGTTGGACGATAAAACCGCTCATATCCTGCAAGCATTACTTGAAATTGAGAAAAGGGGTGCACGGGTCGAATTATATGCGGCAGATATATCCGATGAGCAGGCAGTTAAAGAAATGACCGATTATCTGGCCGGCAAATATCAAACATTGTCGGGGATTATCCATTGTGCAGGAAATGCCGGTGACGGCATGATAATTAATCGCAGTCTTGACCGAATGAGACAGGTCATTTCCCCGAAGGTAAACGGAACCTTTTTATTAGATAAATATACCAGAAAAATGCGGCCCGGCTATATGCTATTGTTTTCAACGATGTTGACAGTATTTGGCGATGTGGGACAAGCAGATTATATGTGTGCCAATGCCTATATGGATGCTTATGCTGATTGGCGTAATCAACAGGGACTAAAGACCAGAGTAATTAACTGGCCGGCATGGAAAGAAACCGGCATGGCAGTCGCTTATGGTGCCGTCAGTATGGAAAGCATTGTTGAGCCGATCAGGACGCAAAGAGCACTGCAGATTATTTCGTTATTGCTGTGTTCGAAAGAAACAAGGTTTTTACCTGGTCGGTTAAATCATCAGAAAATCAAAGGTACAAAAGACAAGTATCAGATTGCTTTTTCAGCAGAGATTAATAGTCAAATAAACAATGCTAAAATACATACTGATGAACACCATAAAAAAAGTACCGACAGGGTTTATGAGTATAAAAGCGAATATACAGAAACGGAAAATAAACTTTGTGAAATCTGGACGGATGTATTGAAAACTGAGCATTTTGATGTTTATGATAATTTTTCCGATTTGGGCGGGGATTCATTTTTAGCAATCCAATTGTATAAGCAAATTAACCTTATTTATGTCAATGTTATCGAAGTATCGGATATTTTTACCTATCCGTCCATCAGTAAAATGGCAGAGTACATTGAGCGGAAGACCGGCAAAAACGTTGGGGCTGAACGAAGTGATGCCGAAAAGAAATCAGATCAAAATATAAATAATATTATCGCTCAGATTATCGACGGAACAACCACGGTAGACGATGCGATCGGTGCGCTCACATACAGATGATCCTAAAATCCGGCAATAACAAAAGAGAAAGGAAAAACAATGCGTGATAAGAATGAGATAAATCGATATATCTTGGAAAAAATCAAAGACGGAAGTCTGGACAGCGATATTTCGATAAAAATTCTTAAGGAATTGAACGGTTATAAAAAAAGTGAAGATGATATTGCCATTATCGGGATATCCTGCCGTTTTCCTGCGGCTGATGACCATGAAGAGTTTTGGGATAATATTAAAAATATGCGGGGAGTCATCGGACGATTTCCCAAGATACGAGCTCAGGATATGGGCAAAGACACCGGTTTGCAGGCAGGCTATTTGGATCATATTGAATATTTTGATAATTCTTTTTTTCGCATTTCGCCGAAAGAAGCATTGGTTATGCATCCTTCCCAAAGATTGTTTTTGGAGCAATCATGGAAAGCACTTGAAGATGCCGGATATTCCGGCACGGCAATGGACGGTAGCAATGTCGGAGTTTACATGGGAATTGACCATGCTTACCAATTGGAATACATCAGCAAAATTGTGGAACAGGACTTACTAACCATGTCGGGAACGATGACATCTGTATTGGCAAGTCGGATTGCGTTCCTGTTGGATCTACATGGGCCCAATATGGTGATCGATAGCGCCTGTTCGTCAGGTTTGGTTTGTGTTCACCTGGCCTGTGCGGCTATTAAAAACGGTGAATGTGAGATGGCGATTGCCGGTGGTGCACATCTGTTAGGTGTAATGGATGCAAAATTTGACGGGGTGGACTCACAAAACGGAATGGTACGCTCCTTTGATAAGAATTCACAAGGAACATTGTGGGGCGAAGGAATTGGATTGGTGGTATTGAAGCCTTATACCATGGCTGTCGAAGATCATGACCATATATATGCGGTAATCAAAGGTTCAGCCGTTAATAATGACGGGCGGACCAACGGTGTGACATCCCCCCGGTCCGATACGCAGGCGGAAGTAATCAGCAAGGCTTGGGAACAGGCGGAAATAGACCCCGGCGACATATCGTATATTGAGGCTCATGCAACCGGAACGAAGTTGGGGGATCCGATTGAAGTCAGCGGCCTTAAGATGGCTTTTGAAAAATATACCAACAAAAAACAATTTTGCGCAATCGGCAGTGTTAAACCAAATATTGGACATGGTGTCGGTGCAGCGGCGATGTCATCCTTAATTAAGGTAGTAATGGCGATGCAGGAGCGAATGATGCCGCCAATTATCAACTTCGATGAACCGAGTCCTTTTATTCAGTTTCAGGATTCGCCAATGTATGTGAATGACCGTTTAAGAGAGTGGAATCCAAGCGGCGGTAAGATGTTGGCCGGTGTCAGTTCATTTGGTTTTGGCCGGACTAATGCCCATATGGTGCTTGAAGAAGCACCTGAAAATAAGGTGGACCCTCAAAAGCGCAGCGCCCGTAATATTTTTACACTTTCGGCCAAGACAGAAAGTGTCTTGATTAAATATTGTGATAAATATCGACTTTTTCTGATGACACATCAGGAATTTGATCTTGATGATTTATGTTATACGGCTGCCGTTGGAAGACAGCACCATAATTATCGTCTGTGCATGATTGTTCGTGATAAGGAAGAATTTCTTAATAAGATTATGCGGGTTCAAATTCCGTTGGAAGGGGATGAAGAAATTTTTTATGGGTATACCAAAATAGTGAGTGAAAATGAAATAAATGATAAAGAACATGAAATTACCGAGAATGACCGGCGGAAACTTGACAAAGAAGTGCGGAACATTCTCGGAAAGCAGTCTGATCATGATCAGATTTTAGATGATATTTGCCGTCTTTATGTGAATGGCGCAGAAGTGGAATGGAAAGAGCTATATAGTGACCGATATTATCGGCGTATTAGTCTCCCTACCTACCCTTTCTCAAAAAAACATTGCTGGGCGGAACTGTCAAAACAACCATTTGGCCAGACTCGCGGGAGGGGGCCGTCAATCCATCCGTTAATTGATTATTTGGCAATCAGTACGGTTGATCAAGATATTTATATAACCGATTTTGACATCAATAAGCAATGGGTTTTGGTGGAGCATTTAATTAATGGCATAAGTGTCATACCGGGGACTGCATATATTGAAATGCTCATCGCCGCAGGAAAGCGAACCCTTAACTGTGAACTGATTGAATTGAGTGATGTGGTCTTCTATGCACCGGTGGTAGTCGGGCAGGAAGGAAAGCAGTTGCAGACAATTGTAAAGGCGGGAGAAGATAAATATTCGGTTCAGATTATCAGTAAAAATGAAGCCGGTCAGTGGATCACACATGTTTTGGGTAAAATCACGCGATTAAGTGACAGTGGGCAGGTAGCAGTGGATCTTGCGCTACTGCGCCAGCGTTGTGATGCAGAACGGTTACACATTGATATGACTAAGGAAAACGGCGGTTTTAAATTTGGACCGCGCTGGCGGAATATTGGTATTATCAGCATTAATAATCTTGAAGTGCTGACAGAAATAAGAATTGGTGAACAATATCTGACGGATCTGAAAGAATTTCATTCTCATCCGGCCATGCTGGATAACGCAATTAATATTGCCGTGGAGTTCGTGGCACAGAATACAACAAAAGAAATGTTTTTACCGTTTACATATCATTCTTTGAAATTATTTAGGTCACTGCCGCCCCGGTTTTATAGTCATCAGAAGATTCGGAATGAGATTAATAGGGATACCAATATTGTTAATTTGGATATTACCTTAATTGATGAGCATGGTTTGATTATTGCTCAAATCGAAAAGTATTCCATTAAGCAGGTAAAAGCCGGTGAAATGCAGTGGCTGGGCCTCAAACCATCATTGTATCATAAGATGATTACCAAGAAACAGGACTTGGAAAGTATTGGTTTGGAAGTGACGCAAAGTCATAACGATAAAATGTTAATTATTACTGACAGAAGTGAGATGTCGGAAAAGGTGGTTTCGTACTATAAGGAATGTGGTGCAACGATAATTATCGCAAGATATGGCAGTACATATCAGAAAATCGACCAGTTTAGTTATATTATTGACGGAAAAGCAAAAGGTTTTCAGTCGATGTTAGAGGATTTGAACCGAGGGGAATTATCGAACATCTTTTTTTTGATGGGAATCAATAATGATAACTATATGGATTCGTGGGAAGCATTTTGTATGGCAAAGGAGTGTGGCGTGAACGGTCTGTATAATATGGTGAAAGCTTTGTCAGATATGCGGCAAGTAACCAAGACCAGACTGGTGGTATTGGCCAATAACGTCTGGACAACCGCTCAGAATCCGAAACCAGCCAATCCGCTTGGGGCCGCCATATTTGGTTTGGCACAGGTGGTTGCCAGTGAATTCAAAAAATATGATATTCACTGTATTGATATTGATAATATAACGGCTCTTGATTGTATTAACGCAGAGATTGAAACGAGGGCTGCCGTTGGTAAAACCGTAATCTACCGGAATAATCAGCGTTATGTCCAGATGTTGACCGAGTATACCGAAGCCAAAATGGAAAAAAGTTCAATACCAATCCGCGATACCGGTGTATATATCATTACCGGCGGGATTAACGGAATTGCAGCGGTCGTAGCCGATTTACTGGTCAGAGAGGCAAAAGTGAAACTGGCCTTTATAAGTCGCAGTCCGATTCCGGAACGTAGGTCATGGGATAGTCTTGAAAGCAGAAACGAAGATAAAACCTTGCAAGAAAAGATTATCATTCTCAAGGAGTTGGAAGAAAAGGGAGCTACAGTCAGAACTTATGCCGGAGACGTCTCTGATTATCGGTGCATGAAGCAGATTATAGATGATCTGAGGACAGAATTTGGACATATCAACGGTATTTTTCACGGAGCAGGATTACCGGGCGGCACATTGATTATGAATAAGTCAGAGGCAGAATTTAATAAGGTTTTGTTGCCGAAGATTGAAGGAACATGGATTCTAAATGAGCTAACTAAATATGAACAGATGGATTTTATGATCTTATTTTCCTCAATAATTTCGCGCCATACCCCGATGGGTCAGGCCGATTATGCGGCGGCCAATGCATTCATGAATGCGTTTGCCGAATACCGTTATGGCACTGGTTATCGGACATCGACACTCGAATGGTCTGTCTGGAATGAAACGGGCATGGCTCTTGATTACGCGGTGGATAGTTTAAGAGGACCTTTTAACTGCGTATCTAATCAAGATGGTAAAGAGGCTATTTTAAGTACCATGAATAATAATATTGTCGACATGCTGGTAGGCAGCCTTGATTATGACCGGGTGGCCCAATATGGCGGGGAAATCGGCCTCATGGCGGATAAAGATTTGCAACTAAAACTCAGTCAGAGTAAAAACCGGAGAAGTATGACAAAACAAGAGCGTAAAACAATCAAGATTAACAGTCGTAATGAAGTTACCGAGACCGAACGGATGCTTGCCAATATCTGGGGAACTGTTCTGGGGAGTGATGAGATCGACTTAAATGACAATTTTCATGATTTAGGCGGAGACTCAATAATCGCCGCAGAATTTGTCGGAGCTATTAATAGCGAGTATTCAGAAATAATTGACATTTCCGATGTATATACATACAGCACAGTGTCGACATTGGCTCGGTATATTGACAGTCTTCTTAACCGCGGGATCAGTGAAACAGGAATGGACGGAGAACAGTTCATATATTCGGTCGAAGAGATAATGAAGATGGTCGAGGAAGAAACAATTACGTTGGAGGATGCTGACCGTTTGCTACAGCAAATCTAGAAGCAGGAGTAATGAAATGTACAAGCAACTAAAATTATTCTTTGTGAGGGCAATTATTTTTATCTTTTTGAAAGGCCGGCCTTGGTCTGTAAGATCATAAACAGTCGCGCTGTGGAGTGGTTATAAAATAAAAGGAGTAAAATAATGGAAAGTTACAGCGATATTAATAAGTACATTTTAAGAAAATCGAAGGATGGGATAATTGATAAAGAATATGCCCTACGAATTATTCAGGCAATCTCGAATGAAAAAGCGGCAGGTGATTATGCAATTATTGGGATGGAATGCTGTACCGCATTGGCTGACTCAAAAGAAGAGTTATGGGAAAACTTGATGAATCAAACGGCCGCTATTCGTCACATGCCCCAGAAGAGAATTGATCAGATTAAAAACGCTTTAGGAATCGACATTGGTGATTCGAGACAGACAGCTTTAGTGGGATATATGGAAAAGCTTGATGAGTTTGACCCGACTTTTTTCAGGATTTCAAATAATGAAGCCAAATTGATGGACCCCAAACAACGTATTTTTCTTGAAGTTTTTTATCATGCTCTGGAAGATGCCGGCTATGCGGCAGAAAGTCTGGATGGGCGAAAGGTTGGGGTTTTTATTGGCACCGACCACAGCAGTGATATGTTGATATCTTATAAACAGATGATGAGCGAACCCAATATTTTAGGGGAAACGGGAACAGTTTCCGGTATTTTGGCCCGCCGTCCGGCTTATATTTTCAATTTGCACGGACCGGCCGTAGTCATCGATACCGCATGTTCTTCAAGCATGGTGGCATTACATATGGCTTGTCAGGCAATCGCCAGCGGTGATTGCGAATTGTCGGTTATTGGAGGCGTGAATGTTATTTTGTATAGTAATAATGAGAGCAAATTCAGTGATATCGAATCGCAGTCTTCGTTAATAAAAAGCTTTGATAAAAATGCTGCCGGAACAAATTGGGGGGAAGGATTTTCAGCAATAGTTATTAAGCCATTAAAAAAGGCCGTCAGAGACAGGGATAATATTCTGGCGGTAATTAAAGGAACCGCCGTCAATAATGACGGCGCGTCAAACGGCATTGTATCGCCCAATCCCGAAGCACAGGAAGAACTTATCTCAAGACTACTCAAAGAAACTAAAATCAATCCGGAGAGTATTTCTTATGTTGAATGTCATGGAACCGGAACTGTGATCGGGGATCAAATTGAGTTAAAAAGCCTCACCAATGCTTATCGCAAATATACTAACCGGAAGCAGTTCTGTGGAGTTGGTTCAATTAAACCAAATATCGGTCATTTGGTTGGCGGAGCCGCACTGACCGGAATCATTAAGTTAGTGTTGTCTTTTAAGAATGGCGTCATTCCGCCAAGTATCAATTTTGAGCAGCCCAATCCACTGATCAAATTTGTCGATTCGCCTTTTTTTATTGTTGATCAGGCAACAAAGTGGGAAGATAAAAAAGGCCGTGTGGTGAGGGCCGCCATTAGTTCTTTTGGTTTCACTGGAACAAATACACATGCGATTCTAGAAGCACCGCCGAAACAGGATGAAATAAGTCAGGCAGATCGATTTGAATTAGTTACCCTTTCTTTTCAACATCGTGAAATGGCGGATACAATGATTCAAAAGTATCTTGATTTTCTAAAAGAAAATCACGCGTCAATTAATTTGGCCGATTTTTGTTATACCGCTAATGTTGGGCGGCGGGATAATCTTTGGAGACTGGCTTTTGTTGTAAATAGTATCAAGGAATTAATTAACCAAATGCAAAAAAAGCAAAACGAACTGCGGTCTGATGCAGATCTTTTTTGGACACGTGAAGATAAGCCAATTGAGTATAGTCGTGAAATTAAAGAAAAAATCAGACAATTTAATAATTCGGGAAGAAACTCATGGGCCTTGCTTAATGAAATCAGCCAATTGTATCAGGATGGCGCGACAATAAATTGGCAAGATTTTTATCATGGTTGTGTCCGTTCGCGAATTAGTATCCCTGTTACTGCATTAAAGCGAACTGCGCTTTGGGTGGATGAGAATCAGCGGTCTTATGCCAATAAATATCAAAGACAGCAAACTGACCTATCTCACGGGCTCTATAAACCGGTCTGGGAGATTGCCAATCAAGATCAAACACCATGCGAACCAGGTTTGTATCTTCTGTTTGTTAACGGAAGATCGATGGAGCAAAAGGTTATTGATTATTTGAACCAGAATAGTAATGAAGTGATTTGTATTGCCGAAGCTGGTGCAAATGTCGATTGGGCGGAATATGAAATTAATTCGACAGCAGAAGACGACTATATTACCACATTAGAAGATATTTCAACCAAAAAAAAGGGTTCGTACCGGATTATTTATTTTTGGGGGATGAAGGTTGAGACAAATCCGGAAGAAGCTTATCAAAAGCTGGCGCGGTTACTTGGCGCGATTGTTCGGATTCGTCTCGATGCAATTGTCAAGGTGGTGACCGATAGAGCTTTTGCAATAACCACTGCTGACCGATATTTATCCGGCAACAGTCAGAATGCGATGCTAGGTTTATGTCGAACATTCCGGAAAGAAACGCTTAGCTTGCGATGTGACGGTGTGGATATTGATAGCAGAGAATTAAAGCAAAGGTCAGCGCTACTAGTCTTTTATCAGGAACTGATACGGGAAACTCCTGTTAGCGATAACACTACCATGATCGGCTTGCGTAAGGGACTGCGATTTACCGAATATTATCAAATCATCACTCCCCGGCGAACCACCCGGGGAACCAGTAAAATATTAAACGGCGGCATATATTTAATAACTGGCGGAACTGGGTTAATGTGGATCGGATTGGCGGAGAAAATTGTATTAAAATATGAAGTCAAACTAATCATACTTTCTGGAATTGATTATGGTGAGTTAGAGGGCGGATGGAAAGAGCATGGCACAAGTGAAGAAAAACTTGATTTAACAAATCAAATATATGATCTGCAACAAGAAAAATCCGTCTCGATACTCAATGTTGATATTACCGATTATGATATGGTAAAAAGCAGGATTGATGCATGGGAAAAGATAAATGGAGCGATTAACGGAGTCTTTCATTTGGCTGGTGCAGACATTGACCAAGGAAAAAGTAGGAATGCCGTCCACAGTCAGAAAATGTTTCGGGAAAAGGTAAATGGATTGGCCGTTATCCATCGGGTCTTTCAAAAACGAAAAATTGATTTTATTGTTCTATTCTCATCACTGTATAGTTTTATGGGGGTGCCGGGACAAAGTTCTGAGCATGGGGCCAACATGTATCTTGACGCTTATGCCAATAAAGAGCGGCCAAACAACCCGGAACGGAAGATTGTCAGTATTGATTGGGATAACTTAATTGTAGGCAGCATCAGCAGTGAGTATAAAACAGGAGCAAAAGAGCATCATGCGGATGAATTTGACTTTGGGAACGGTATTACCCCTGAAGAATGCGTGGAAGTAATTGAATGGGCATTGGAACTTGAGGAACCGCAGATATATGTGTCTAAGAATGAAATAACGGAAATGAAGTATCGTATTGATGAGATGGTCAACGGTATGAACACAAAAAGTAATCAGGAGAAGGCACAAAAATATTCTGAGCGTCCGGAATTATCGGTACCATATCAGGAACCACAAAATAAAATTCAGAAACATTTAACCATAATTTGGGAAAAGATCTTTGAAATAAATAAAGTTGGCATTAACGATGATTTTTTTGAACTTGGTGGTGACTCAATTTATGCTATTAGGATTGTTAATGAAATTGATAATAGGTATGCGGTTGAAGTGGTTGATATTCTTAGATTTCTGACCATTGCCATGCTTGAACGTGAAATAAGTTTTAATTTATTGCACTTGAAAGATAAGTATGACAATGCCAAAAAAATCCTGCGGAATCTGGCCGAAGAAAGTGTGCTGTGTGCAGAAGAACAGGAAAAAGAGCAACACTATTTGGATCGTGTTGCTCAACTGGAACATATAGAATATTTGCAGGCAAAGCAGATACAAAACATACTGCTCCTTGGGGTTACCGGTTATATCGGGATTCATTTATTATATGAACTGTTAAAACAAACTGATGCGGTAATATATTTACTAATTCGGAATATGAAAGCTATGGCTGAAAAAAGATTAAAAGATACGGTTTTAGACTATTACGGCATTCAATTTTATGAAGAATATCAAGAGCGAATCATAGTTATTGAAGGTGATGCTAGTCAGAATCATTTTGGTCTTAATAAAAATACCTATAATATGCTGGCGGAGAAAATTGAGTGTGTTGTGAATTCAGCCGGTAAAGTTGATCATTATGGAAAATATGAGGAATTTTATACGGCTAATGTCGAGGTGGTCGATAACGTTATTGTGTTTGCTAAAACCACGAGGAAAAAGGAAATCCACCATATGTCTACCCGGGGAATTATTATGGGAAATACAACGGATCAGCGAGATGTCGTTTTTACTGAAGATGATATTGATTTTGGACAGGTACTTCCGGACAATTACCCGGAGTCAAAGCGGGTGGCTGAACGACGTTTGGAACAAGCCAGAAATGACGGATTGGCCGTTAATATTTATCGGATTGGCGATGTATTTGGTGATTCGATTACGGGGAAATTCCAAAAGAATATTGAGCAAAATGCCGTATATTTGGAATTACGGGCAATGATGAAGTTTGATTGTATTGTCAGTGCACCTTTTCAATTATGGGATTTGATTTTTGTGGATATATTAGGACATTATATTGTTAAAATAATCAGTAATGATAATATAATTAATGAAACAATTCATTTATTCAGTAATAATAATCGTCTGTCGGTTGATGATTGGAATCAGGCATTTTTAGAATTGGGGATTCATAAACGGAAGGTTGATATTGATGAATTCATGGATTATTTATATAATAACCATAATGATCCGGAAATGAAAAGTTATGTGAGTGATTTTGTTGTTCATACCAATTTACTGGACTTTGATGAGTATAGTAGATTTCATACACATTCAGAAAGAACCGAGCTGATTCTTAAAAAAATCGGTTTAATATGGCACAAACCCAATAAAGAAGAATTGATCAGATCATTACAATATGGAAAAGAAGTGGGGTTCTTTGATTTTTAAATCATTAATTACAATAAGTATCATAAGGTTCGGGTATGCGGTTTTCTGGATTTCTGAAAAAAAAGTCAAAAAACCCCACGTCATTAGATTGACACTTGAGGGGTACGGGAAGCTGAATATTGCGGGGACGTTTGATATGCTGGCACGGCTGTCATAAAAGAGAACTTTTTGTTTGACAGTGTATTCAACTAATGTTACCTTTGAAATAGTAAAGGTAAAAAGCCATATATCGAGCGAAAGGATGTGTCAATATGAAATTAATATTCCGGAAGTGTTTGGTTATATTAATAGCGGTATGCCTTCCCGTCATGCTGACCGCATGTTCTAACCAAAGAGATGGTGAGCCGGCAGCAGAGGAAACGGTTATTGTGGACACGGCTACGGAAGAACCGCTTTCTGAGGCGGAGAGGAACACGGATAGTGGAACGGAAGCAGATGCGGTTCTGCCTGACCAGGCAGAGGCTGAAGATGAGCCTAGATTGGAAGTCATTAAGCTTAACAGCCCGGCTTATGGGCCTTATCTGGCCGACACTTCCGGAGAAGCAGCTACGCCCTTAAAACTGACTCTGCAATTAGAAAGCCCCAATCAAATTACCGATACCGAAAATTGGTTTATAACCAATGACCTGCACCTTAATTATGTTTCCGAGCCGGATAGCTTTTTTGATGATGCTTATGTCTATATGGTGAATAATATGCAGGGAATCTTGGATGTCGGGCAGGCGGCCGACATGGGCTGTCTTTTGACTGTCATTGAAAAGAACTCAGAGGAAGCGCAGTATCAGTTTGATTTTTCTGATTTTTGTTTTGAATCGGAGGAAATGCGACACAGCCAAACTTATACAGAGATGGATATCACTTGGGCAGAAGCGCGGAATGATATTTTGTACGTGTCTTTGTTTTATAACGGTTATGCTAAACCGAATACCTCTTTTATCGTAGCAGTTTCATTACAAACAAAAGAGGTCATCTGGAAAAGCGATTCCTTGGTATGCAACAGCTACAATTTTGTAATTGAACAGGATGTCATTCTGACCGGTTACGGTTTTACAAGCGAATCTGATTATCTATATCAGCTTGACCTAAGAACTGGAGACATCGTGGCGCAGGAAGCCTTGAAGTCCAAACCGGATTATCTTGTTTGGCGGGATGGATTGCTTTACGTCAGGTGTTACAATACGGATTATATTTTTCAGGTAGGCTGAAGTCGACTAGGGAGCAAAAGCCGCAAAAGTCTAGAATCAGCACGATGAGTTGTTAAATAAACCAAACTCCTTTCAGCAAGAATTTTCAGGTTATGGTTCTTGCCAAAAGGAGTTTACTTTTATACTAATTTAATTATTATACGATATCACCTAATCGTTTAATAGACAAGTAAGCATTTGTTCCGCCACTGGGTATGGTTAAAGTAATATTGGTACTTTGCGGAGTTGCTACCAAAGTAAAAGCCGTACCGGGATAAGCCGTTGTGTAGGTCTTGCCTGAAAAAGTCGCTTCGGTGTTATTGGCAAGGGTCTTTAAAACGGTAAGCTGATCTAGATATATAAAGGCATTGTTGCTGCCCTTTCCGACTTTGACTGCCAGATTGGTACTGGTGCCGGCGGTTGTTTTGCAGGTCAGTAACCATTCTACCTCATAAATGCCGCTTTCAGTTGCGGTTATAGTAGGATTGGTTCCTAAGTTATCGGCTGAATACAAGACATTCGACCCAAAAAAGTTATTCATTGGAACCATTTTTGCCTCGCCTATTTGAGCGCTTATCACGGCACCATTCGAAAGAGACATGATTCCATATACCGCCGCGCCGGCCAACCCAGCCGGACCGGTCGCGCCAGTTGCACCAGCCGGACCGGTTGCGCCGATTGGACCGGTGGATCCTGTACTGCCGGTTGCGCCTTTCAGGCTGATCAACCATTTTTTTTCTGAATCATCATAGCCACCTTCGACTGCTATATCATAGGCAGACTTACCGGTGGGGCCGGTGGGACCAGTAGAACCCGTTATTATGGGAAAATTTCGGTTTTAAAATATACAACAGATGATCAACATGTTGAAATACGTGCTTCTTCTCATAGGACAATCAAGCATATTCATACAAATAAATAAAGAGATTGAGGAGAAAAAGGCATGACAATTTCCGAATTATCTAATATAGATATAGAGACGGTAAATAAAGAAGAGTTGGTTGATGTCAGCAACTTTACATTTGATAACACAGTTCCGCATGCCGAGCGGGCAGCTCGGGTAATATCATCTGTAAAAAATCCTTATTGTTTTCGTGTCGGTAATATGGGTGTAAAACTGGAATTTTCTGATGAGGCACCTGCGCTGCAAGACATACTTATCGATTTTCTGAAGCGTCAGAAAAGCGGCCTGTAAATATGCATTACCAAAATGAAGTAAATATTCTAGCTTTTTTATTCTTAATTTCCTAATATAACCGGTTAAGTATATCCGGTAGGCCCAATATCGCCAGTGTAGCCAGTGTACCCGGTAGGCCCGGTAAATCCAGTGTAGCCGGTATAACCGGTAGGCCCAGTATCACCAGTATCGCCAGTGTAACCAGTATACCCGGTAGGCCCAGTATAGCCGGTATAACCAGTATAACCGGTAGGCCCGGTAAGCCCAGTGTAGCCGGTATAACCGGTGTAGCCAGTGTAGCCGGTAGGCCCGGTAAGCCCAGTGTAGCCGGTATAACCGGTGTAACCGGTAGGCCCAGTATCACCAGTGTAACCAGTATAACCGGTGTAGCCAGTGTAACCGGTAGGCCCGGTAAGCCCAGTGTAGCCGGTATAACCGGTGTAGCCGGTGTAACCAGTAGGCCCAGTATCACCAGTATCGCCAGTGTAACCAGTATAACCGGTGTAGCCAGTGTAGCCGGTAGGCCCGGTAAGCCCAGTGTAGCCGGTATAACCGGTGTAGCCGGTGTAACCGGTAGGCCCAGTATCACCAGTATCGCCAGTGTAACCAGTATAACCGGTGTAGCCAGTATGCCCGGTAGGCCCGGTAAGCCCAGTGTAGCCAGTATAACCGGTGTAGCCGGTGTACCCAGTAGGCCCAGTATCGCCAGTGTAGCCGGTATAACCGGTATAGCCAGTATACCCGGTAGGCCCAGTAAGTCCAGTGTAGCCGGTATAACCGGTGTAGCCAGTATACCCGGTAGGCCCGGTAAGCCCGGTGTAGCCAGTGTAGCCGGTATAACCGGTGTAGCCAGTGTAACCGGTAGGCCCGGTAAGCCCAGTGTAGCCAGTGTAGCCGGTATAACCGGTGTAGCCAGTGTAACCGGTAGGCCCCGATACTTCCGGTATATCAATGCCGTAAATAGTTAAATTGGCTAAAACGTCGGTTCCTGTTAATGTTACATCATCTGACGATTTATTAATTAGCTGCAAAGTATCCCCCATATTATCAACAGTTATTATTGCACTGCTTGTTGCAATACCCTGTCTTTCGCTGGCGCCGCCGACGATCTCTTCATTTTGCGAATTTACTAAAGCAAATTCAAAGTTTAGATTATTTGCTGAACTAAATACATTAACATACCAGTCAACCAGATAAACACCAGGTTTTAAAAATATTATAAAACCAGAGTACACATTATACTGGATTGACGTACTGTCATTGCTTATTAGCTTATTGAAGATGATAGGACTTTCAGGTGGATATACAAATGAGGACTGACTCTCGGTTGTAGCTTGTATTTGTAGATATTTTACACTCATTTTCGCCTCCGACTTTGGGTAATTGGGTTAAAGAATCAAACTGATTACCCAACTTGTGTAATGACTATACCTCCTTGTGTTTCATCATTAATCAAATTAATACTACCTGATAAATATTTAAGCTGCAGTGTTGAGGTAGTTACGGTAACACTAATAAAACTGCTTCCGGTGACAGTCGCACTGGTTGAATAGTATGGGGCAGATGTATATGAATAAGCTACCCCGTCCTTATATATTGAGAAAATTAAAGTTGTGGTACTGGCATCATTTCTGCCGTCGCACGCCACCCACCAGTTTACCAAGTAACTGCCTTGATTTAGAGTAAAGGTTCCAGCTGAATCGTAAGCAACATTTTGGTTTCCGCTTAGCATTGTGTCAAAGACAATCAAATCATCCGTACCCAGTTCAGCACCCGCCGAATTTTGCATCTGCATTTCCGTGCCAAGGATAGGTGTTGGTGTAATTGCTGTATATAAGGATGAATAATCATCCGACTCACCGGGCAATCCTGACGGGGGAGAGTTTTCTACAATATATATTTGGCCGTTATATCTGACTAGTTGATTGGCTAAATACTGAGTGGTCGAATTATAATCCGAGATCGCAGTTATACCGGTCGGCCCGGTATAGCCAGTATAGCCGGTGAATCCAGTGTAGCCGGTATAGCCAGTAGGTCCAGTGTAGCCAGTATAGCCGGTGTAACCGGTGGGTCCGGTATAGCCAGTATAGCCGGTATAACCAGTGGGTCCGGTGTAACCACATATATAAGGAAAACTGCAAAAACCCTTATTCTATGCAGGATAAGGCAACATAAAAAATACGAGCTATCGCATTACACGGAGTACCGCCCATATGGACAAGGGCGGTATTTCTGTTTTGGGAGGCTCATCACTTCGGGTCATGTTCGGGCTGTTGACAAAGTACAGACAATCACTGCAATAGATGATAAAATATAAAGGAAGCAGTGAGGTGTAAAAGATTCCAAGGGTTTCTGAAAGTTCTTTGACGGTACTGTGTTCTCGACCGCCAAGAAAAATCACACTATCCATGTTGCCGAGGATGGTCTCACAATGATCTTTATAAAGTGCTTTCAGTTGCGATTGTGCCTGTAGAAATAAGCATAGGGATATCTCACGTGAACGGATAACCGCCACCAGCTTTTCAAGCTGTGGCACTTGTCCCGTGTTAGCAGCTTCATCCCACAACACACGAACATGATGGGGCAGTCTACCGCCATATTTATTATCGGCCCGCTCACATAATAGGTTGAACATCTGTGAAAAAGCAAGAGCAACAATAAAATTATAAGTAGGGGTTGTATCACTTATAATAAAGAAGGTAGCAGTTTTTCGGTCACCCATGCGGTCAAGTTCCATTTCATCATAACTGATAATTTCACGAAGCTGACCTATGTCAAACGGGGCCAGTCTGGCCCCGCAGGATATAAGTATTGATTTTGTCGTCTTGCCAGAGACAACTTGTCAAGGATGTTTTAATCACTCTGCGTATTTCAGATAACATCAGCAGTCCGTATCAGACATGCGGATATCATACTTAAACTATCCAAAACTCTAAGATTGTGGTAAAATCAAAAAATCAAGACTGGGCAATTTAAAATAATATAAATTATTTATGGAGGTATGAATTTGAAGAAATTATCGTTTCCAGTAATTGCGATTATTATTGAACTAATGGTAATCACCGCCATTGCCATAGCCTGTACTTTTTCGGGTCTGCTATTTTATATTTTTTATAATGGGATATATGGTATGTTACTAAGTGTGCTAATTCCTTTTATTTATGTATTGAAGAAAAAAGAGACTCTGGCGAGTTTAGGGTTAGCGCCAATCAGAGCTAGGCAAATCGTAGTAATAGCTACATTTGTGATTCTATCAATAGGGGGGCAGTCGATACCGATTATTATTAATGGAACTAATCTTAGGTGGAATTATCTACTTATCGGGTTCCTTCCGCTTGTCATGACGACATTTTTTGAAGAACTGTTGTTTCGTGGTTTTTTACAAACAAGATTCGAAAAATACTTTAGTACTGTTCCCGCAATTATATTATCTGGATTATGCTTCTCCGTATATCATCTTGGATATCCCGGTTTTCGAGGGATTGTGGATTTAGTGGTGCTGTTTGCGGTGGGTACAGGATTTGCTCTCGCTTATAGGTTGTCGGGTAACAACCTTATGGTATCCTATTGTGTTAATTTACCCAACGCTCTTCTTACATATTTGTTGAAACACACGCAATTCCCCGGCTTTGACTCATACTCTGTGATATTTGCCGGGGTTTCCATTGTAGCGATTTGCGTTATCATATTCACTGGAATTAAGCAGGTCAAAAGAAATGAGTGAGAGTTTTTTCGTCCCTTACAGTTACAGCCCATTTGACGTAGTGTACGATGCTGCATCCGAAAAACTGGCGGGATGGATGGGGAAAAATGGATATGAAAATTAGAATTTATGGAGGAACTACAATTGATTAAAGACAGAAATATAAATACTATTGTTGATGCAGATGGAAATAAACTTGTTCTTATTAATGATATTCGTTTCAAAGGGAAAAGAAAGATAGACTGGGATGATGTAAAATTGTATCTCCAGGAATATGTTGGTGATTATTATGAGATCGTAGAAAGCTCTGAAAAAATTTATATAGGTAATGAATTACCGGAAGAATTTACGGAATCGGAAAGCAGAAAGGCCCTGATGGGTGCCAGCGCAAAAGCCAAAGCAAATGCGGCAACAGCGATTCCTGAATTAATTCAGATTGCCACCAACCCATCTTATGAAGAGAATCGAAAAGAAAAAAATATCAGAAGAGCAGAGAATGGTTGGTATAAGTATGATATACGATTTGCATTGCCGGTATACGAAAATGAGATATTGGTCAGGTATAATATTTTCAATGCACGACTGCTAGTAAATCATGCGGAAAATGGGAAAAAGTATTTGTATGATATTTTAGCAGTAAAAAAAGAAACGAGCAAGCCACAACAATAAGTGTGGTGAAAACCCATTTCTTATAATTAGTATAACGTAAGCATATTGATTAGTCAATGGAAAATTTAAGAAAGTGCGAAATAACATATGGATTATATCATGGCAAATAGGATTCGACAAATTCCATGGGTAAACTTTGAGAAAACCATAAACCATTCACTTTCATCCGAATATTAACAGTCGGTGATTTTATACATTTGACGATACAATTCCCCAATTCCCCCAACCAGAGACAACTTGTCAAGGATGTATTAATCAGTAAGCGCATAATCTTAGGGTGGATTTCATCCGATATTATCAGATGCTATAATTGTTAGCAGGAAATGCAAGCGTTTTACTCTGCTTCATGCGAGACT
>QMCD01000112.1_pt1 | contig 73098 bp, 51 predicted proteins | sample 1821841 | NCBI WGS metagenome assembly QMCD01 (sample SAMN01991225, study PRJNA193472) | Termite gut metagenome, whole genome shotgun sequencing project. | isolation source: worker | host: Macrotermes natalensis
AATACCTATTAATCATAACTCTAAGGAATTCTTTCTGCCTACCACCTCCCCCCTTGCGGGGTACTCCTCCTCCCAGGAGGAGGAGAATAGAGATACTACTGATAATTAACAATATAAATGACTTGAGTAAATACATATCAAAATGGTAAAGAACTATTTGAAACAAGCCTACGAACTGATGAAGCAGAATCCTCTGTTCAGTACGCTGTATGTAGTAGGTACCGGATTGGCCATTGCCATGACCATGATTATGGCCATCGTCTACTATGTAAAGATAGCCCCTGTCTATCCGGAGACGAACCGCAAGCACACGCTTTATCTTGATGCTTCCCAATTTAAAAAGGGAAAAGGCTCTTATCAATCGGGTGTTTCTTATAGAGCAGTGCAGGAATGGTTCTACCCGTTAAAGAACGCCTCTGTTGTTTCCGCCGCTTTGCGAGATGATATGTCGGAAAACAGTTACATTCAGCCTGCCGATCGTAGCGGAGATTTTGAGGTGGTGGCGAAACTGACCGACCCGGAATTCTTTCGTATCTACTCCTTTCATTTTCAGGAAGGGAAAGCGTTCACACCCTCCGACTTGGAAAGTGGAATCCATACGGCAGTCATTACGGAAGATCTGGCACGTCGTCTGTTTGGTACGACGGAAGGAGTGGTGGGGCGCAGTTTCAGCTTGAATTATATTGATTACCGTGTTTGCGGCGTAGTGCGTAGCGCCAGTTACCTGACGCCCCATTCTTACGCACAGGTCTACGTGCCTTACAGTGTGTCGCCGGGATATCGTGACTCAATGTGGAATTTGGCTTATCTGGGGCGTTTTGAGATCACTTTCCTTGTCGAGGACAATGCGCAGGCAGATGCGTTGCATGCCGAGATAGATGAGATAGTCCGCAAAGAGAATCTGATTCACCCTGATGATTGGACGGTTGGCTTTTGGGAACAGCCAACTCCGCATTTGCTTAAGAATTTCCAGGCGTATGCCAGTGATAAAGTCGATGTATGGGTTACGGCACGTTATATTCTGCTGATACTTCTTGTGCTGCTGCTGGTGCCTGCCCTCAACCTGAGCGGCATGATAGCAAGCCGGATGGAGACCCGTTTGCCCGAAATGGGAGTACGCAAGTCGTTTGGCGCCGGACGTGGTGGACTGCTTTCGCAGGTGATGTGGGAAAATCTGCTGTTGACGTTGCTGGGCGGAGCGTTGGGATTGCTCATTGCATGGTTGGCGCTTTACGTTTGCCGCGAATGGGTGTTTACCATCTTCGACCGTTGGCCTGACAGTCCTCCGGAAGGAGTCGCTGTTCACGTATCGGGCGAAATGTTGTTTGCTCCGGCGGTATTTGCCTCGGCTTTGCTGATATGCATATTGCTGAACCTGTTATCAGCATTGATACCGGCATGGCATTCACTGAGAAAACCTATAGTGTATTCATTGAATGAGAAAAGATAAGGAAGATTATGCTGAAACTTATATTTAAGAATCTTTGGGCGCGTCGCCGCCGCAACGGTTGGTTGCTGGCAGAACTGATTTTGGTAAGTATCGTCACCTGGATTATCCTTGACCCGGTTATTGTGGTGACGCACGACCGCGCCATCCCTCTGGGATATGATGCCGACCGCCTTTGCTTGGTTTCGCTTGCCGGTTTGCAGCCCCAAGCGCCCGGTTATGATAAACAAGCGGAAGACTCTGCTGTGATAATGGATACCTATTTCAATCTGGTGCGCCTTGCCGGGAATTATCCCGGAGTGGAATCTACTACACCTGTGTTAGGTTATTGTTATCCCAACTCGCAAGGCAGCAGCTCCGGCCAATGTAGTGCTGAAGGCGATACGCTTGGCGTGCAACTGATGATTATGCGTTTTATACCTCATACCCGGTTCTTTGAGACGTATGGTTTCCGCCCCGGAACGGGGATGACGCCCGAGCAACTTTCAGACTACAACTATACACAAACCGATGTTGTGCTGGCCGAGAATGCGGCGATTAGTCTTTTTCATACGAAAGATGCCGCCGGTAAGCGCAGTTGGTCTGCATATCCCGATACTGTCTATTCTTCTGTAATAGGTGTAGTGGGAACTTTTAAGACCCGGAGTGAATGGCGCCCCGTTAGCGTAGCGTTTACTCCTTTGGTTTCCTTTGATACGGAGGGTCTCACCGAGGATATGCAAATACTTATTCGTCTAAAAGATGGTGTCAGTATGCAACGTTTCCTGTATGAATTCCGTCCTTGGATGGTAAAGGAACTGCGTGCCGGCAATCTTTTTGCCCGTAGCGTGCAGTCCTACCAACAGATAATAGAAGAGAGTGAATCCCGTGGCGCCACATCCATCTACCGGCGCAACCTGGCGATGGCGGCGTTCTTCCTGATAAACCTCTGCTTGGGCGTCATCGGCACCTTCTGGTTGCAGACGCGTACGCGCCGCGAAGAGGTAGGGGTGATACTTTCCTTCGGAGGCACCCCGGGGCACATCCTGCGTTTGCTGATGGGCGAGGGTGTTGTGCTGACCACCGTATCTGTACTTGTGGGTTGCGCGCTCTACCTGCAATACGCCCTCAAAGAAGGATTGGCGAAAGGGAGCAACTGGATAGACAGCACCGAGGTGTACTGGGTGGCGGACTTCGCGCAGCATTTCCTCATCGTGTCTCTCATCGTTCTCGTGGTTATGCTGGCGGTGGTGCTGATAGGCATCTATATTCCTGCACGCAGGATAAGTCGCATACCGCCCACGGAGGCTTTGCGGGATGAGTAGGAGCGGGTACTCTACTGTGCAGACCTCCTGCACTGACCTGTGCAGACACTCTGCACAGTAGCGTACTGCACAAGCCCCTTGTGCCGACCTGCACAAACTACAAAAGATATATGGACAATTGAAAACGAACAATATGTTCATTATCGGACACATGCCTGCAAACTTAAATAGCTGATAATGAGCGTGTACCAATTTTGGCATGACGTTTGACTAATTATGTATGAAGAATAAAATAGCTAATAAGAAGAATCAAATTAATAACAATATAAATACTTACCATTATGATTAAACTGACAGAGATAAACAAGATTTATCGTACAAACGAAATTGAAACCGTAGCATTGGAGAACGTGAACCTCGAAGTGAACAAAGGCGAGTTCCTCAGCATCATGGGACCTTCCGGTTGCGGAAAGTCCACATTGCTCAACATCGTAGGCCTCCTGGATGCTCCTACGAGTGGTATTATCGAGATTGCCGGCATCCGCACGGATGGAATGAAGGATAAAGAACTGGCCGCCTTCCGTAACAGCAAGCTGGGCTTCGTGTTCCAGTCCTTCCACCTGATTAACTCGCTGAATGTGCTCGACAATGTAGAGCTTCCGCTGCTGTACCGCAAAGTGTCCGCCAAGGAACGCCGCCGCCTGGCAGAAGAGGTACTGGCGAAAGTCGGCCTGAGCCACCGTATGCGCCACATGCCTACGCAGCTCTCCGGCGGACAGTGCCAGCGCGTAGCCGTTGCCCGTGCCATAATCGGCAATCCGGAGATAATCCTCGCCGATGAGCCTACCGGTAACCTGGACTCCAAGATGGGAGCCGAGGTCATGGAACTGTTACACCGGTTGAACAAAGAAGACGGACGCACCATCGTGATGGTGACTCACAATGAGGAGCAAGCCAGGCAGACGAGTCGCACGGTACGGTTCTTTGATGGACGACAAGTAGAATAACAAGTTGTTTTCTGTTGATTATCAGTAGTATCTCTATTCTCCTCCCAGGAGGAGGAGAATAGAGATACTACTGATAATCAATAATATAAATAACTTGTGAAACCTCAATAATCAAATTAGTAATCAAATCAATAACAAAATCATTATGAAGACTTTATTTATAACCCTGAGTATATTATTCGCCGCAGTAGCCGGCACAGTTTATGCAGCCAACGATAACACAGCCGCCAACGAGAAAGACGTAAATGTGAGTGAAGTACGCAAAGTAGAAGCATTCTCCTCCGTGAAAGTGACATCCGTAGCCACAGTCTATTTCACCCAGAGCGATAACTACTCCCTGAAGATAGAAGGCAAGGAAGACTACGTAACCACCACCACCACCGAAGTAACGAACGACTGCCTCATCATCGGCTTCAAGAAGGGCAGTGACAAAAACCGCAAGAAAAGTGTGAAGATATGGCTCACCGCCCCCGACCTGAAGAGCGTGTACTTCACCGGCGTAGGCTCATTCAACTGCAAGGAACCGCTGAAACTGAATGACGTGAAGTTCGAGATAGAAGGCGTAGGTGAAGTAGACGTGGAAGACCTGACCTGCAACACCCTCGTCGTACAGATGAAAGGTGTAGGCGGCGCCGATATCCACGTGAATTGCGACCGCCTGGATGCCCGCATGGAAGGCGTAGGCAGTGTTAAACTGAGTGGAAAAGCCCGTCAGACAAACATCTCCAAAGACGGTATCGGCGGAGTAAACACTCGCAACCTCAAGGTCGGAGAATGAACCCCGCAGACCACAGACTGAAATGATTAAGCAATATCTTACTCAATACCAAAATGATTAAGCAATACATTACCCAAGCCTGGGCGCAGCTACGCCAACAGCCTATAATCAGCGCTGTCAGCATAGCCGGTACGGCACTTTCCATCTTCCTCATCATGCTGGTGGTGATGATGCAGCAAGTCAAAGTAGCGCCCTTTGCTCCCGAAAGCAACCGCGACCGCCTTCTGCACGTGCACTACATGAGCATCGGCAATAAGAACTGGGGCGACGGAACCAGCAACGGCCCCATGAGTGCACAAACAGCACGCGAGTGTTTCCAGTCACTGAAAACACCCGAAGCCGTAACCATCTATACCTGTATGGTAATCTCCACCCCGGTCAACCTTCCGGGACAGGCAGCCATGGGCATCGACCTGTTGCAGACGGACGACGTCTTCTGGCGTGTATTCGACTTCTCTTTCATCGCCGGCAAACCCTACGACAAGGCAACCTTCGACGCCAGTCTGCCCGTAGCCGTTATCACCGAGAGCGTAGCCCGGAAACTCTTCCAAAGCACCGACGTCGAAGGACGGGAGTTCCTGCTGAACCATGCCTCCTACAAAGTAGCCGGCGTAGTGAAAGACGTCTCCACCCTCGCCACAACTGCCTACGGACAGGTATGGGTGCCCTACACCTCCACCGAAATAGGACATACCGGATGGAGTGACGGTCACATGGGTATGATGAGCTGCACCATCCTGGCGCACGACCGCAAGGACTTCGATGCCATTCGCCAGGAAGCCGAACGGCGCAAGCAAGAGTACAACGCACTGATCGGCGCCGATGGCTACGAGTTAATCTACCGTAACCGCCCCTACGACCAGGAGAAAAACGCCATCGCCTTCTCCGCCAATCAGGAGCCGGATATAGACCAGGAGCGCCGCCAGCGAATGATAATCTTCGTCATCCTGCTGATAGTGCCCGCCATCAACCTGAGCAGCATGACGCAGAGCCGTCTTCGCCAGCGTGTGTCCGAAATAGGTGTGCGCCGGGCATTCGGCAGTACCCGGATGGAGTTGATGGGACAAATCATCTCCGAGAACCTTGTAGTGACCCTGATGGCGGGTGTGCTGGGACTGCTGCTTAGCGTGGCGTTCGCTTATCTGGGCAATACGCTATTGTTTGCACAGGAGTTCTCCCAGACGCTAAGTCCGCCGGCAGTCGATGCCAGTATTCTGCTGCACGCCTCCACCTTTGGCTGGGCGCTGCTGTTCTGCTTCATACTGAACCTGCTGAGTTCCGGTATCCCCGCATGGCGCGCATCGCGAGTAGGAATTGTCAATGCATTGGGCGGACGCCTGCATTAATCACTCATCATTAATCACACTAAAAGAAATGACTAAGAAACTTCTTATACAGATAAAGAATGAATGGCGCTCGAACCTATGGTTGGCGTTAGAGCTGCTGGTAGTGAGCGTAGTGATGTGGTATGTAGTAGATTTCCTATATACCTGCGCCGCCACTTACCTGGAGCCGAGAGGCTTCAACATCGAGCACTGTTACCTCATTGAAACGGGCGAGTTGACCCCGAAAAGCCCTGACTATACGCCCGATAAAACCGCAGACGATAAGCATGCGGACGTTGCCGAACTGATGGAACGCCTTCGCCGCCGGCCGGAGATAGAAGCCGTCAGCCTCTCGCACAGCTCGTATCCTTATAATGGAGGCAATAGTGTCGGTCCGGATGTACGTTATGATACGCTCGTCTCACCCGGTTGGACTGTCCGCCGGCGGGTAACCCCGGACTTTGTACGCGTCTTCCGCTATCAGGGCACTCGTGGCGAAACCCCCGAACAACTGGCGGAGATGCTGGAGCACGGTGACTTCCTGGCATCGGATAACCTTTACAGTAAATACAACCGTAAGCTGACTGAGTTCAAAGGCAAGCGCTTCCAGCTTTTCGGTGATACCACCAAAACGTATCAACTGGGGGCTGCCTTGCAGGATGTACGCTATCATGACCATCAACAGGCATTCAATTCATATTGCTTCCTGCAGAAGCTATCCCAGTACGAGGTAGGTTTGGAGCTTTGTGTCCGTGTCCGCGAAGGGATGGATAACGACTTCATCGCTCAATTGAAGAAAGACAGCGAAAGCCAGTTCCGTGTGGGCAACGTCTTTATTTCGGAGATTCGTTCGTTCCGCGATGTACGCCGTAACTACCAGCAGGCATGGACCAATGTTATCCGCAACTATGTGATGGGCATGGGCTTCCTGCTGCTGAACATCTTCCTCGGCTTGCTTGGCACATTCTGGTTCCGCACGCAGCAGCGCCGTTCGGAGATTGCCTTGCACAAAGCGCATGGGGCAACAGACCGTGCCATCTTCAGCCGCCTGCTTAGTGAAGGGTTGCTGCTGCTGGCAGTCATCACCCCTCTTGCAATCATCGTTGACTGGAACCTGGCGCACATGGAACTGAACTCGTGGCGCAACGGCACAACACAGGAGTGGGACAGACTGTTGCTCTGCGCAGGCATTACTTTCGTGTTGATGGCGCTGATGATTGTTATCGGTATCGGTATTCCGGCGCGCAAGGCAATGCGGGTGCAGCCGGCGGAGGCGTTGCATGACGAGTAGTACTGTTTAAACTATATACTTATGATATTCAGACAAGCATTCGCGCTTCTGCGACAAAATCCCTTCTTCAGCGTCGTCTCCATTATTGGGACGGCGGTGAGTATAGCCTTTGTCATGGTGGTTTATATGGTCTACGACATACAGACTGCCAATATCCGTCCTGAGTTGCACCGTGACCGTATGGTTTATTCTTCCTACGGTTACAGTTACCGCAAGGCCAATCATAGTAATAAAAATACGGGTATGTCTTATCAGGCTGCCAGTCGCTTATTCGGAGATTTGCCCGGTGTCGAATTAGTCACGTATATGGGCAGTACTACTATGGAATATTGTGGCGTTTCGCCCGAGAAAGGGAGGCGTTGTCAGAGGCGTCGTGTCGATTTGAATTTCTGGCGTCTGTATGATATTCGTTTCGTAGCGGGGCGTTCTTTCGACCAACAGGAATTTGATGCCTATGCCGATGTCGTCGTTATTGCCGAACGTCTGGCACGCGAAGCATTCGGTTCGGCGGAAGAAGCATTGGGCAAAAGCTTTTTTGTGAACTTCTATCCCAAACGTGTGGTAGGGGTTACGGAAGATGTCAGTTCACTTTTCAGGTTTGCTTATGGTGAGGTATGGACACCTTATAATGTTCAGGAATCCGCCTGGGGCAGTGAGGGCTTGCTTGGTGGTTTTGAAGCTATGGTATTGTGTAAACCCGGTGTCAGTCCCACAGAGATGAAGTTGCAGATAGAAAACTCACTCGACCGCTTGAATGCCTCACTTACCGAATATGAATTAATACTGCCTGACCTGAGCACTTACACCGAACGCCAGTTTTTTCGCAATGACTTTCTGAACCCTGTTATCACTTTCATTATATTGGGGCTTATCCTGCTCATTGTACCGGCAATCAATGTCAGCGGACTTATTTCTTCGCAAATGTCTCGTCGTCTGTCGGAACTGGCAGTGCGTAAAGCCTATGGTGCGAGCCGTTCTACCCTGATGTGGCAACTGCTTCTTGAGAATCTGTTGTTGGCATTCATCGGTGCATTGCTGGGTTTTCTGTTGTCATGCCTGCTGTTGTGGCTGGGTAAGGACTGGATGTTGGCAGGTGGTTATGCGTCGGGTAACTTTGAAGTAAGCATCTGGCTTTTCCTGCGTCCGGCAGTCTTCCTTACTGTGCTGGGTGTGTGCCTGCTCTTTAATCTGCTGTCCGTATTCATTCCGGCATGGAATGCTACTTGCCGGCCTATAGCGGAAGTCATCAACGGAGAATAAATAAACTGTAAACAAGAACTAAAGAGAATTGATATATATGATAAAGTCCATTCTGACACAAATCTGGAACCAGCGTCGTGCAAACGGTTGGCTTTTTGCCGAACTCCTAATCGTATTCGTGTTGCTGTGGTATTGCCTCGACATACTCTATGGCTTTGCTTATGCCGAGAATCAGTCCAAAGGTTATAATCTGGAACATGTGTACAAAATCCGTCTCTCTTCTAATCCCAATCAGTTTATACCCTGTTCATCCGAGGACAGCCTGAAACGTTTCTGGTTTAATCCCATAGAAGAAGCAGTTCGCCGCATCAAGCAGTATCCGGGTGTAGAGAGTGCAGGGGTCTGGTTTGGTTCCGATGCTTATACCCGAAGCGTTATGTTTCAGGGGTACACCATAGATAGTGTTTACGTGATGAGCGCCAATATCCGTTATGTATCTCCCGAATACTTTAAAGTAATGCGTATCCCGATACAGGAAGGTACGGGGATGTTTTCCGGTGATATGAATGCATTTGAAAGCACTTCCGGCTCCTCGTTGTCATTTGCTTCGGCAGAATGGAATCCTGCTGCCACTCCTTTGCCTGCCGTTATTACATCGGATATGGCGGACAGCCTTTTCCATGCAGATAGCAGAGTGGTGGGACGGGAATTCTTTGATTATTATGCCGGCAGCAGTCTTCGCTACCGGGTAGCTGCCGTATGCAGTCATCAGAAGAGGGATGATTATGCCCGTTACGAGCCGTTTATTCTGACGCCCCTTCCCTCTTGGTTCTACCGGACGCAGAGAGTAGTTCCTTCTATTTCCATCCGCGTACGTCCCGAAGCAGATACTGACGACTTTGCTACCCGCTTCTATCGTGATATGACTTCCCGGTTACAGCTTGCTCCGTTCTACCTGTTTGAAATCCGCAGCTATGACGAACAGAAGGCGGAGCGTGATGCAGCCGAAGGAATTACCCCGTATATACGTAGCGCACGTTTCATTGCGGTTTTCTTCAGTTTCAATGTCTTTATAGGGTTGATGGGTACTTTCTGGTTCCGTACGCGCCACCGCCGTAGCGAGATTGCCTTACGAATGGCGATGGGAAGCAGCCGCATGAAGATATGCGGCCAGTTGCTGGGCGAAGGATTATTATTGTTGGTTCTGGCCACCATCCCGGCTCTGATTATCTGTGGAAACCTGGTTTTGGGAGAAGCTACAATGACCGAACAGGCCGATGCTACAGGCCTTCGCTTTACCCTCGTTTCATTATCCACCTTTCTTCTCATGGGTTTGATGGTGATAACCGGCGTCTGGTTTCCTGCTACGCGGGCCATGCGGGTACAGCCGGCGGAGGCGTTGCATGACGAGTAATATGATAACCCGCAATCATCTTTTTTATATTTAGTGCCTTTTCTTTTGCAACCATGCAAAAAGAAAAGGCACTTTCTATTCAGCTTTTCATATAATTGTGTATATTTGCCCGGAATATGTGGTACATTTATTCAGACAAGATATGAAGAGATACTTATTTCTCGTAATGTTACTTAACCTTTTCTCCTGCATTGCATTTGCCGGACGCTTTTCTGCCACAGAACGTACATATAACGTCCTTTTCATTCAATCATACAACCAACGTATTCCTTGGAACAATGAATTGCTCAAAGGAGTGCATGACGGGTTGTCACGTGGAGATGTAAAAGCGAAAGTCACTGTCGAGTATTTGGATGCAGACTACTGGGCTTTTTCCTCCGAATGTGTCATTATGCGCCGCGTTTGTGAGCGTGCCCGCCAGCGGAATACCGACCTCATTATTACGGCAAATGACGAAGCATTCTATACTCTGATGCATTGCGGTGACTCTTTGCCCTATAAATTGCCGGTTGTAGTTTCCGGTATCAAATATCCCGATGATAAGTTTATGTCAAGTCTGCCTAACGTTTGCGGCTATACTACTAAGATTGATTTTCAGTATTTGCTTGAGAATGCCCGCCAGCTATTTCCTCACCGTACGGAAGTTATCTGTATTTCGGACAGTAGCGCTTTAGGCCGTATGGGAGTTACCGAGTTCGAACGCATTTGGAATGACTACCAACAAAAGTATCCCGACTACACATTGAAGAAAATGAATGTACAGGTACAGGCTTCTAATCCGATTATTTCGTCTATTTGCTATGAATACAATGCCTATAGCCGTATTGTCATTGCACCAAAGTGGACTCCTTTCCTTTCTTTTATCGGAAAGAACTCTAAAGCTCCGTTTTATGCCGGACAAAATCTGGCTTTGACAAACGGAGTGTTTGGTGTGTATGATACCGAACCTTATGAAGGCACTTATGCCGCCGGACGGCGTGCCGCGCAAGTGTTGAAAGGAATTTTGCCATCTACGTTAGGTGTTGTCGACCTCCCCGGCAAGCTGCTTTATGATCATAAACAGTTGGAATACTTCAAAGTAGGTGAGGATAAAGTAAGCAATGGCAGTGTTATCCTGAATACATCCTTAATGGACCGTTACCGCATCTGGTTTATTCTCTTTTATTTTATTATCGTAGGAGCATTGGTCTGTCTGGTGATTTGGCTTTACCGTCTTAACCGTCGTGAATCACGTCGACGCATGTATGTTCAAACCCGCTTGTTGATACAGAACCGCCTGGTGGAACAGCGTGACGAGTTTGATAATATCTTTTGTTCCATTCGCGACGGATTAATCACTTATGATACGGATTACCGCATCCATTTTATGAATCGCGCCCTGATACTTATGCTGGAACTTGATCCTGAGGTTCATACGGCAAAGTATTATGAAGGTCAGATGGCGGATTTTGTCTTTAATATCTTTTGTGATGGAGAAAACATACTGCAATCTTTATTAAAGCAAGTGAAAGATGAACGCCGTGCGGTTCCTATTCCGGAGAAATCATTCATGCAGGAAGTTCATGCAAGAACCTATTTCCCGATTTCCGGCGAAGTAGTGCCTGTCTATTCGAAGAGCAAGATGACAGGTATGGCCATCTATTGCCGTAATATATCAGAAGAAGAAATGCATAAGCGTTTCTTTAACCTTGCGATGGATACAAGTTCGGTATATTCCTGGCAATATGACATACGTACATCTGACTTTCACTTCTCCGGTACTTTGCTTACTGATCTCGGACTATCGGACAATCAAACCATGGGGCGGAAGCAGTTGGAACTTCTTATCCATCCGGAAGATCTGGTGCGGGTTATTGAACGCTTTAATGCCATCCTTAAAGGTCAGAAACCGGATGTCCGTATGAGTTGCCGTATACGTAAAAAAGAAGGTAAGTATGAATGGTGGGAGTTTCGCGGCACTTCTTATAACGGACTGACCCCTGATGCACCCTATATGGTATTGGGCATTTGCCAGAGTATTCAGCGATATAAGGATACGGAAGAAGAATTGATAAACGCCCGCGACCGTGCCCTGCAAGCCGATATGCTCAAGTCTGCTTTCCTTGCTAATATGAGCCACGAAATCCGTACGCCGCTAAACGCTATTGTCGGTTTCTCCGATTTGTTGAAGGGCATCGAAGCATTCAGCCCTGAAGAAGTGAAGCAATTTGTAGATACTATCAATACGAATTGCACCCTGTTGCTGGCATTGATTAATGATATTCTTGATTTATCGCGTATTGAGTCCGGTTCTATGGATTTCCATTTCTCCGAATACAATTTGAACTTTATTATGCAGCAGATATATGATTCCCAACAATTGAATATGCCTGCGGGAGTGAAACTGGTGATGCAAATCCCTGAACAGGTTGATAAGTCAATAATCACAGACTCTGTTCGTCTGAAACAAGTGATGAATAACTTTATCAACAATGCCAAGAAGTTCACATCCGATGGCTCTATCACTTTTGGGTATATGACGGAAACCGCCGGCCATACAGTTATCTTTGTGGAGGATACAGGCCGTGGTATTTCGGAAGAAGACCAGCAACGTATATTCGAACGTTTCTATAAAGTAGATAGTTTTACGCAAGGTGTCGGCCTGGGATTGAGTATCTGCCAGACCATTGTAGAACGTTTTGGCGGAACGATAGGAATTACTTCCGAATTAGGTAAAGGTACTCGTTTCACTGTGTGCATACCGGACAATCATCCCCATCATTGAACCATCCTATAGGGAACACTCCTTGTGACAACAGCTAATGATAACAAAGTTCCTTCCCGGCTTTGAAATGTTTTTCTCCTTAGTGATAAGAATACCTGTGCCTTTGAGAAAAGTTCACCTCCAGCCTGGAGATATACATCTCCAACTTGGAGACATGCATCTCCAGGCTGGAGATATACATCTCTAAGCTGGAGATGAACTTTGAAATAGGGCTGAGATAAGTTCTGTAATAGAGCCATTATGTTCTGCCATATGGGGTACCGTTTCTGTAACTAATGGTGGATATATTTAGCCTACATTGTTCATAGTGTAAGTACTTCGTAATAATTATTTTACTATAAATGAGAATTTAGCGAAGCGGAGCGGAGCAGTGATTAGTGGTTAGTGATTAGTGATAAGTAGTTAGCAATAGTATCTCTATTCTCCTCCTCCTGGGAGGAGGAGTACCCCGCAAGGGGGGAGGTGGTAGGTAAAACAAATACCTATTAATCATAACTCTAAGGAATTCTACCACCTCCCCCTACGGGTACTCCTCCTCCCAGGAGGAGGAGAATAGAGATAGTCTTGCTAACCACTAACCACTAATCACTAACCACTAATCACTAACCACTTATCACTAACCACTAACCACTAATCACTAACCACTTATCACTAATCACTGCTCCGCTTCGCTAAATTCTCATTTATGACGAGACACTTATGAGTAATGCAGGTTAGTAAGTACTATATGTGAACCGGATTTTAGTGCGGTTGCTTTAGTTTTTATGTTACAACCCCCTCTTTGTATCAAATAAAGTGTTACATTTGCAGTTTTAATTGAAAATTGAAAGCGATATCTATTGTAAATCGTTAAACTGTCAAAAGTAAATTCTAAATATATGCCAACAATATCTATTCGTGGAGCGGAGATGCCTGCATCTCCTATCAGAAAGCTGGCTCCTTTGGCTGATGCTGCCAAACAACGGGGAGTACACGTGTTCCATTTAAACATCGGACAGCCGGACTTGCCTACGCCGCAAGTTGCGATTGACGCTATTCGTAATATAGACCGTACAGTATTGGAATACAGTCCCAGCGCCGGCAACCGTAGCTACCGCGAAAAGCTGGTAGGCTATTACGATAAGTTCAATATCAAACTTACGGCGGACGATATTATCATAACTTCCGGTGGTTCGGAGGCTGTACTGTTTTCTTTCCTGGCATGCCTGAACCCGGGAGACGAAATCATTGTTCCGGAACCTGCATACGCCAACTATATGGCATTCGCCATTTCGGCAGGAGCCAGGATACGCACTATTTCTTCGACGATAGAAGAAGGTTTCTCCCTTCCTAAAGTGGAAAAGTTTGAGGAACTGATTAATGAGCGTACAAGAGCTATTCTTATATGTAATCCCAATAATCCGACAGGATACTTGTACACCCGCCGTGAGATGAACCAGATACGTGACCTTGTGAAGAAGTACGATTTGTTTCTATTCTCTGATGAAGTGTATCGCGAATTTATTTATACGGGTTCTCCTTATATCTCAGCTTGTCATCTGGAAGGCATTGAAGATAACGTGGTGCTGATTGATTCGGTATCTAAGCGTTATTCGGAGTGCGGTATCCGTATCGGCGCTTTGATTACTAAGAATAAAGAAATTCGTAATGCCGTAATGAAGTTCTGCCAGGCGCGCCTTAGCCCTCCCTTAATCGGGCAAATCGCAGCCGAGGCTTCCCTGGATGCCGGCGAAGATTACCTGCGTGATACGTATGATGAATATGTGGAACGTCGTAAATGTTTGATTGACGGTTTGAACAGGATTCCCGGTGTATATTCTCCTATTCCTATGGGGGCTTTTTATACGGTGGCTAAACTGCCGGTTGATGATTCGGATAAGTTTTGCGCCTGGTGCCTTTCGGACTTTGAATATGAAGGGCAGACTGTATTTATGGCACCCGCCTCGGGCTTTTACACTACACCCGGTTCCGGGCGTAACGAAGTCCGCATTGCCTACGTGTTGAAGAAGGATGATTTGAACCGTGCGCTCTTTGTCCTGGAAAAGGCATTGGAAGCATACCCCGGAAGAGTAGAATAGCGTGCTTATCGCCTTATTCTTTCGTTGTATATATCACTATAGAATATGAGTCTGCCCCTTTTTCTTGCCCGTCGCATTTATCGCGACAGTGACGCCGAAAAACAAGTTTCCCGTCCTGCCGTACTTATTGCCCTGATAGGCGTTGCTATCGGTTTGGCGGTAATGATTATTACGGTGTCGGTAATTGTGGGCTTCAAGAGTGAGGTTCGTGATAAAGTGGTAGGGTTTGGCGCGCATATTCAGCTTAGCAGTGCAGATGCCGCCCGTTCTTATGAAACGCGCCCCGTAGTGGTGAATGACAGTTTGATGTCCGCTCTTTCCGCATATCCGGAAGTGAGGCATGTGCAGCGTTACTCCACCAAACCGGGGATGATAAAGACTGCCGAAGATTTCCAGGGTATGGTACTTAAAGGAGTAGGGCCTGAGTTTGACCCGGCTTTTTTCAGTAAGCATCTGGTTGAGGGTGAACTGCCTCAGTTTAGCGATTCGGCTTCCTCTAATAGTGTGATTATATCCAAAGCGCTGGCAACGAAATTAAGATTGAAACCGGGAGATAAAATAGACACCTATTATATACAGGAGAATGTTCGTGCCCGCCGTTTACAGATTGTGGGTATCTATCAAACTAATTTCTCGGAATATGATAATCTCTTCCTGCTTACCGACCTTTATCTTGTGAATCGCCTGAATAATTGGAAAGCCGAACAAGTGAGCGGAGCGGAATTGCAGGTTCGCAATTATGATTATTTGGAAGAAACTACTTATCAGATAGCCGTCGATATGGATGGTTTCCCGGATAAGTATGGTGTGAGTTACAGCGTGCGTAATATTGAACAGCTTAATCCGCAGATATTTGCCTGGCTCGACATCCTGGATGTGAATATCTGGGTGATATTGATATTAATGGTCGGTGTGGCAGGGTTTACGATGGTATCCGGTTTGCTGATTATTATCATTGAACGTACTTCCATGATTGGGGTACTGAAGTCTTTGGGCGCCAATAATACCACTATCCGTAAAGTGTTTCTTTGGTTTTCCGTCTTCCTCATAGGAAAGGGGATGTTATGGGGAAATGCTATTGGGCTGGCTTTCTATTTTATACAGAAGTGGTTGCGTATCTTTAAACTCAATCCTGAAACGTATAACATGGATACCGTTCCCGTATCTTTCAATATTCTCTTGTTCCTGTTGTTGAATATAGGGACTTTAGTGGTGTCGGTCTTGATGCTTTTAGGCCCGTCATATCTCATAACGCGCATTCATCCCGCCAATTCGATGCGTTATGAATAAATGTAACTATATATTGCCTTACAGCAAAGCCTCTATAAACTGTATAATTGGTTTATAGGGGCTTATGGTCAAATAATATTATTGCTTAACAAGGGTTCACGCTGTAAGCAATATATAGTTACCATCGTATAAATCAAAGGTCATAAAAGCAATATATATAGTAATATCAGGTAACTCCTAAAAAAGGATGCAAAGTTTTACACTATCCATGTCAGCCCATCGGAAAAGGAGCTTCGGACGATGGGATGACAGAGCAGGTACAAGCCGATGCTATAAAATACTATATCCGCAAAGTATTGAATGTAAGTACAAGACATGAATTAGTTTATATTATTCTTATGAGTAGATATCTGATTATCAGCTTTTATAAAAGCATACATAGTATAAACTAATTAAATTCATACTTACTCAAAAAAGCATATTTTTAATCAACTCTTCTAATGAACAGATATACAGTAGAATATTTAATCAATTATTGGTTTTAGTTCACTCAGTGTAATTTGTAGTTTCTCTCTTGGAAGAATTACTTCTGAATTTAAGAAAGAAGAAGCTTAATAAATTTTAGATAGACTGAGATACAGAAATTAGTGGCTATATATTTGGGGAAATCAGAGAGTTTTAGTAAATTCGCAAAAAATAACAGTAATCATGGTGTCAGAAACATTTTACGATATTATCGATAAAGAACTAGAAGCCCTTATAGAAGAATACAAGGATGATCTTTATTTTAAGAAAAACAAGTCGAATGTTAACAATTGTAAGTCAAGAGCTTTTTTGATCTGGTTTCTTAAATTTTATGGAAAGACAGATCAATATATTCAACATATAACAGATGGTGATGGGGATCATAGCTGTGATATTATATTTGATGCATATGATAATCAAGAGAATCATATATATTATATAGTACAATCCAAATGGAATACCAAAGGTAAGTGTCATTCCTCAGTAGAAAAAGCACAAGTGTTACAAGCTATTAATGAGTTTGATAACATTATACGTGGGCACAAACTCACTACAGAGAATATAATATATCAAGCGAAAGTCCAAGAATTGCAAGAGCATATCAAGCATAATGGAGAAATAAAGATTATTTATTTAACACTTTGTTCTCCCAATAAAGATACAAAGGACAATATTGATGCCTTTTTATTAAATCATAAAAAGACATCATTTGAATGGATTGATTTGGAAAGATTGAAAATTGATTATATTAATAGAAAATATAAGGAGATAGAGCCTATAAACCCATTAAGTAAGTATTACAATCCAGAAGAAGAAAATATAGAATTATCAATAAAGCAACATATAGGTGGTAGAAGTTTTATACATATTGACAAACCTTTTGAAGCATTTGTCTTCTTACTAAAACCTATTACAATATATAAACTATTTGAAAAATATGGGTTTTTGCTTTTTCAAAAAAATGTACGAAATCCATTAATGGTATCTGAACTTAATCAGCAAATTGAAAAAACTATCATAGACAATCCTGCATTTTTTTGGTATTACAATAATGGATTGACAGCAATCACATACTTACTTCCAGAGATAAGAAATGAAGCTGAAACAGCAACAGTTACTGGACTTCAAATTATAAATGGAGCTCAAACTGTTTATTCGATTTATAAAGCATATAAAGATGCATCTCCTGTAAAAAGACAGATTATGGATTCAGAATCATTTGTAACATTGAGGATTTTAAAGTCTGGGGGCAAAGATTTTGATCTGAATGTTACGCGTTTTACTAATTCTCAAAACCCTGTTTCTGACAGAGATTTTGTTGCAAATGATGAGGTGCAGAAAAGGCTACAAGAGGAATCCTTTGAAACATCATTTTGGTATGAAAAAAGAAGAGGAGAGTTTAGAAACAAAGATGAAGGTATACAAATAGTATCCAATGAAGTGTTTGCCAAACTTTATCTAGCTTACTTTCTTCATGATCCTATAAAGACCTTAAATGTTTTTTCTAGGAAAAAGAACAATTTTATATTTATTTCTCACAAACAAGACAAAGACGGATTATATGAAATTATTTTTAATGAGAATACATCTTTTAAAGATATGCTAGCTGCATATCGAATACAATCTTTAATAGAATGTTGTTTTAAGTTTGATTTCTTTGTTTTTTCTCAAAATATAATCTTATTATCTTTGTTTTCTTATATAGCAAAAGACTACTATAAAATAAAATATGACACAAATTTTAAAGATGTAAGTGTAACAATAAATAAAGGATTTCAGTCTGATGATATTGATATTTTTTTGAAAATATTAAAATATATAGATAGTTCTATTTACAAACCCCAAAAGGATGAAAGTGATAGTTCAGATAGAGAGGAAAACGACAAAATAGACTATAACAAAGAAGGGATTGAAAATGAGATTATGCATAATCTAAAACTAATATCCTCTTCTGGATATTTTGAAAAAATAAAAGATGAACTAACATCTAAAAAATTAGTTTTAGAAGAGATTGATAATTTAGATATTAGCAAAGAAAAAGCGTTATATTTTTCAAAAAAGAATGAAACTCAAAAAGAAAAAATAAGAGAAGTTGTGGATTTTTCATTCAATATTGAACAAAGTAATGACTAAAGATAGAGTCTTTTCTTTTGTGTAAGATACAAAAAAGTATTATCTTTATCTCCTATTATTCTCAATGAGCAAACTATTGCAAAAATACATAGAAAATATGGGGCTTATCGGAGGCTTACCTTAAAGTTTAATTAAACAGGTTTTTCACTTCCTCATAAAATCAGTTCTTTTCCTGAATATGCAATGCAGTTTCCAAAAGAGTGACTGCATGGGTTGTAGTACATCGAACACCGGAAGAGTGAAAATATACTGGCGTTTCTCCCTCAATACTTTTGCCGTCCGGTTGATTATGAATGCCTGTATTGCATAGCGTAAAGCGAACATAATGAATGCACAACCTGCCACCAGCCAGTGACAGTTCATAATACCCATAACCAATGCGGCAATCCATGCTGTATGAAACAGTAGTCGCGTGGTTGTTTCTAATCCTGACAAATATCGTTGTATTCCACTGCATAACCGTGCTGTGACCATATAACTGATTTTCTCTTCCCGCCAATCTTTGGCACGACGTACAGGTTGCATGCGTACAATTGCGTTTGCGTCGGTTTCTACCCGGGTATTTTTACCCGTAGCCGTCTGGTTGATAAACAAATCGTCGTCACCTCTTTGCAGGCTTAAGTGTGCCGAGAAACCTTTTTGACCATAAAAAAGTTCCTTGCGATAGGCCATGTTGCGCCCAATGCCCATGTATGGTTTTCCTGCCAGTGCATAGCCTAAGTAGCGGATAGACGTAAACAGGTTGTCGAAAGATACTCGCTTGTGCAGCCAACCTTTGCCACGTTCGTAGCCGCTGTATCCTAATACAATTTGTGTGGATGAAGTAAAGTTACGCGCCATTGTACGCAACCATTGGTCACTTTCGGGCATGCAGTTTGCTTCGGTAAATACGACCCAGTCATACTTGCTTGCTTTTATGCCGAGGGTGACAGCCAGCTTCTTGTGACTGATGTACCGCGAGGAGTTTGGGACGAAACTGTGATATAGGTTAGGATATTGCTCTCCCAGTATAGTCAGATAGTCTTCGCTTCCGTCTATATTCCCGTCGTTGATAACAATGACTTCAAATTGCGGATAGTCCTGTTCCAATACGGCGGTAAGGTTACGGCGCAGATTCGCCACTTCTTCGCGGGCATAGATGATAACCGACAAGGGAGCTGAATCCTGCGTGAAATGTATATTACCTTGTCTTGCGGCACGGCTACGGGTGCGTATACGGTTGTAGAGACAGAAGTAATAAAGGAGTTGAGCAAAAAAAAGAATACCGCCGGAGGCAAGTAAAATCTGTTCCGTTGTATTGAACGTAAATGTTTCCATGTATTATTATTTAAGCTTATCGTTGCCCCATAAAGTTTTCATCCGTTCCGCAAGTTTCTGTTCGGCAGCATTGTCTTGCGCTTCCCATAGGCGGTGGCTCTTCAGTTCATCGGGTAGGAATTGTTGTTTGACGAAATGCCCCGGGTAGTCGTGGGCATATTTATAATTGTCGCTGTAACCCAGTTCTTTCATGAGTTTGGTAGGCGCATTGCGCAAATGCAAGGGTACGGGCAGGTTCCCGGTTTGCCGCACAAGTTCCAGAGCATTGCCAATGGCCATATAAGCGGAATTGCTTTTTGGGCTTGTGGCAAGATAAAGGGTTGCTTCTGCCAAAGGGATACGTCCTTCGGGCCATCCCACTTTCATGACGGCGTCGAAACAGGCATTGGCAAGTAACAAGGCATTTGGGTTAGCAAGCCCGATGTCTTCTGAGGCGGAAATAACGAGGCGGCGTGCTATGAAAGCAGGGTCTTCACCGGCTTCTACCATGCGGGCAAGCCAGTAGATGGCGCCGTCGGGGTCACTGCCGCGGATGGATTTTATAAATGCGGAAATGATGTCATAGTGCATTTCCCCGTCCTTATCGTAAGCGAGTGGATTCTGTTGCAGCCGTTCGGTTACGATTTCGTCGGTAATGACGACAGGGTCTTTTGTTTCGGAAGAAACAACCAGGTCTATGATGTTAAGTAGCTTCCGCGCATCTCCGCCACTATACCGGAAGATGGCAGTGGTTTCTTTCAATTCGATTTTCCGTTCTTTCAGTATCTGGTCTGTTGTAATGGCGCGTTGCAGCAATTCCAGCAGGTCTTCTTTTTCGAGAGACTTCAATACATACAGTTGGCAACGTGACAATAACGGACGGATTACCTCGAATGACGGGTTCTCAGTAGTTGCTCCTATCAACGTCACCGTGCCTTGCTCCACGGCTCCGAGCAATGAGTCTTGTTGCGACTTGCTGAAACGGTGGATTTCGTCAATGAACAGGATAGGGCTGGATTGTGAAAAGAAACGATTGCTTTTGGCGCGCTCTATCACTTCGCGTACGTCTTTCACTCCACTGCTCACGGCGCTCAGTGTGTAGAACGGGGTTTCCAGTTTGTTGGCGATAATCTGAGCCAATGTAGTTTTGCCTACTCCCGGAGGTCCCCACAGTATGAACGATGAGATTCGCCCTGCATCAATCATCTTACGCAATACAGCACCCGGTCCAACTAAATGCTTCTGACCGATGTATTCGTCTAATGTCTTGGGCCGGAGCCTTTCTGCTAATGGAATCATGTGGATTAAGGATTAACGTTTAGTGATTAGTGATTAACATTCAATTAGTGATTAATTAGTGCTTAATGATTAACGTTTAATGTTTAGTGATTGTTTATTAACTCAGCTACTAACTACTGTCTACTAACTACTAACTACTGTCTACTAACTACTATCTACTAACTACTTATCTAAAATATCATTAATATCATAAAACGGATACCGTCTTTCTTCACCCCCGGAATATCGGTATAAGTGAGGCGGCGAACGTATTCGATATGCAATAGTTTAAAGATATTGTAAACACCGATACTGGCTTCCAGATATGGCATTTCGCCCATTACATGACTGGTAGCGATACCGTTGCGCATCGGGAAGAGGAATAAATCATTGTTCTGGCTCTTATACGGATTGTTCTTGTCTGTAAGCGTACCATACATACCACGAATACGGAAGGTCTCACGCCATTTCAGCTTTTTCAGAAGCGGGATGCGGTTGAAGAGCTTTCCGTTCATGTCATACGTCAGGGCAAGTGAGGCGTAGCGGTCGTTTAGGAATTCCATGTTGTTGATGAGGTTGAACGACTCATTATGTTGGGTGATGTATGACAAGTTTGCCATAGGCAGGTTCAGCAAGGGGAACGGTACGGTGTTCCACTGCGCACCGGCACGGGCAGTGATATCCAGTTTACCCCATGAACCAAACCAGAAACGCTTGCGGATACTGGCTTCCGTAAGGTTGAAGTTGTATTCACCACCCAATACGCCTTTCAGGCCAACAGTATGCGATAACAGGAATGTCGGCGCATCCAAAGATACAGGTACACGGCGTTGCTTGGTGTTGACGAACGTTTCTCCCGGAGCATAGCGCAGGGTGACACCCAGTTCGGTGGTGGTGATGTCTTTGACAAAGGTGTTCGTTTCGTCCCACGAACCGGCGGTGTTACCATTGTTTTTCCAGTATTGCAGCACGCCTCCGGCTGGTTCGTCGTTGCGGTGGCGAGCCATGGCCTTGATGGAGAAACCTGCATTGGTTTCCAATTCGTAGGTCAGGGTAGCGTCGCGCATGTACGACATTTGGTCTACCTTGGTCCACTTCCAGCCAACGAACATATTGTCCTTATCAGTTGATAGGTATTTATCCATGGGAGACATGACGTCGTAACTATAATCAAAGGCAAGGTGGTGTTTGGGAAATTCCCACAAAACGTATTCGCGCTTGTTGAAAGAGTAGGCGGCCTGTCCTCTATAAAACCATTTCTTGTCCTTGGTTCCATAAGCTCCGTAACCGCTGAAGCTCCAGTGCGGGTCGAAGTTACCCGTAGTCATACCACTCAAACGGAAACGCGTGCCATTTACATAGTTACTTGTAATGGTGGTATTGATAGGCCCGAAGTCGAACTTACTGGGATGCTTCCTGCTTCCTGTCTCCACGAAGTTTTCAATCAGGGCTTTTGCACCGAAGATAAGATATTTGAAACCGGGAATCTGTTCGATGCGGTTCATGAAGACATCCATATTACTTTCTTTCTTGGTGAGAGGGACTTGGCGTACTTCCGCCCAGTATTCGTCGCTCTTGTTGAGCATGTTTGCTTCTTTAATCACATTGCCTTTCAGGCGGAAGAGGCGGGGTTCTATTTCTTCGAACTTGTAATTACTGTATTTCGTGGTACGTTGCACTTCAAGTCCTTGTGTACCTTTTATGACTTCCAGTTCCACGGTCATGTCATCGTCCGTCAGCACCCAGTTGTTATCGGGCATTTGCTCGAATTGCTGTATGATATCGAGGTTCTCCACAAAGTTGACTCCCGTTTTCTTGGGCAGATTCATGGTACACTTCTTGACGGCGTAAGTAGAGTCTTTCACCACATAAAGATGCCCCGTGAAGCCAAAGTCCTGTGAGTTTTGCGGAACAAAAGTAAGGTGTACGCACTCCTGACGGTCTACCATGATGGTATCCATGAGATAGTATTTGTAGAAAGTGATGGCGCCGCGTCCGATAGGGCTGACGAAGCGGCGTTGCAACAGGCGGATATCGTCGTCGTATATGTTAATGTCGGAGAATACATCCGCCAGAATAGTCCCCAACATATCGCCTGTATTGAAAAACTCTTCTATGCCGCTGGAATTCAAACCTTCAATGATGGTCTTCTCACTCTTGGGACTCTTGCGATAGATGGTACGCGAAGCCGTCTCTTTGATTGAGATAGGTAATATCATTTTGTTGGTTTTGGGCGATACTTCTACCTGGTCTTTGAAGAACGAGAACTTTTTGTAGATGCCTTTTTCCATCTTTTCAGGAGTGACGTCGTTGAGCGACATCTTCATTTTCTCGTATTTCTGGTACTCGTAGTAGTCGTTGGTTTCCAGTTTCAATCCTTTTTTCTTCTCGATTACCTTCTTCATAAACTCCACGGCAGGGTTGTTCCTGCGGGAATATCTTTCTCTTTGTGGCTTTACCACTACTTCGGAGAGCATTACGTCGGCAGACGCAAGCTTTACGTTGAGTACTTTGGTATCGGGATTGAATTTGATTTTCTTTGTTATATATCCAATAGCTGAGAATGTTAGTTCATTCCAACCTCTGCGGCTTTCTACGGTGTATTCACCTTTGCCATTGGTTATGGCGCCCACACCTTTTCCCTCATATTGAACGGTAATGTACATTAACGGTTCATTGGTAAGGGAGTCTGTGACTACGCCCTTTATCTGTGCGGATACGTTGTTTCCTGCGAATAGTGATAACAGAAAAATGATAAATATTCTATAACGTTGCTTCATAATGGTCATATATCAGGGCGCAAAGTTAACGATTTATTGTTAACAGAGAAGTAAATATAATATAAAGAAGTAAGAGGAATGTTTATTATACTCTTCTTTTGCCTTGATACAACGGAAAAGATGCTAAAAAGAAAATGTATATTTGCACTATGTTATCCATACTTATTCCGGTGTACAATGTCTCCTGCGTGCCATTAGTCAGAAGACTGCATGCGATGGCTTTGCTGACGAAGGTTCCTTTTGAAATCCTGTTGGCGGATGATGCGTCGTGTGAAGAGATAAAGAGAGAAAACCGTGTACTGAATGTGTTGAAAGAATGCCGTATACTTGAACTTAATGAAAATCACGGGCCGGCATTTGTGCGCAATTACCTGGGGGAACAGGCATGTTATCCTTATTTGCTTTTTCTGGATACAGATACGAGGCCGGCAGGTGATGATTTCCTTTCTGTGTATCTCGATTGTGTGGGCGGACAGGTGGTCTGTGGAGGCTTTTTATATCAGGAAACGGGGAAGTCGGTTTTGCGGTATAAGTATGGAGTGCAGGTAGAAGTACAATCGGCAGTTGAGCGAAACAGGCATCCTTATCAACGGTTCATCAGTATGAATTTCTTCATCCCGAAAGAAACCTTTTTGCGGGTTTGCTTTGACGAGACGTTTCATCTTGGATATGAGGATACTGTTTTCGGAAAGAGGCTGGAGGAGGAAGGAATACCTGTGCTGCATATTGAAAATCCGGTATGGCATCTGGTGGAAGAGGATGCTTCTGCTTTTCTGGCCAAGACACGTCGCTCTGTGAGGAACTTGTTGGGGTATGAAAGTGAGTTACTTCCGTATGTCCGGTTGTTGCGTTGGTACAACAAGGTGAAGCAGTTTCATGCCGTGGCACTCATTGCTTTCATATTCCGTTTGTTCGAGGGGCTTTTGGAGGCAAATCTTATAGGAAAGCATCCCTCTCTATGGCTTTTTGCTTTTTATAAATTGGGATATCTATGCAGATTATCTCTTTCCTGAGTCTTAGAGTCTTAATTCTCCGTAAATCAAGGTTTGTACGATACGTTCTGCTGTTCGCCCGTCCCAACGGTCGGGCAGGGTGGTGTGTTTCCATTCCCCGCGTATCAGTCTTTCTAATGAAGTGGCGAGTGCGGAAGGGCTTTCGTTAACCAGCTCGTTGGTACCGCAACGCCAGGTTTCGGGATGCTCGGCATAAGAGTTCAGCGTGATACAAGGCACGTCAAGGAAAGTGGCTTCTTCGGCAATGTTTCCGGAATCAGTAACAATACCTTTGGCATGATTGACGAGATAACCGAAGTGAAGATAACTTTGCGGCGGCAATATATGCAGATTCGGCGCTTTGATTTCCAATGATTTAATGGCATTTTGCACGTAAGGATGCAAAGGAGCAATGACAGGAACTCCTTCGGATTTTTCTATCAGCGTCTGTAACAAGGCATTCAACACGTGTTTCTTAGCCAGCAAGTCATGGCGGTTGAGGGTAAGCAGCAGGTAACCGCGCTCTTTCAATCTCATGGTAGAGAACCATACGGGTTGTAGCAGGCGGTGGCGATTGTAGCGGACTGTATCTATCAGGATATTACCTACGTAATGAATATATTCCGGTATCATCCCTTCCTGATTCAGATTACGGTTAGCCACCATGCCTGCCGTGAACAGGTAATCGGAAATGGCGTCTACAATAGTCCGGTTTACTTCGCGTGGCATGTTCATATCGAACGAACGGGTGCCGGCAATGAGGTGAGCCACTTTCAGTCCGCGCTTTTTGGCAACGATGGAGCAACTCATGGTAGCTGTGAGGTCATCTACAACAAGAACCACCCGGGTCGGGTGTGCATCCAATTCTTTTTCAAACGCCAGCATAATGGCTGCTGCCACTTCGGAATGATCGTGTCCGCTGACGTTCAGATAACCATCGGGCTTCTTCATATCCAAATCGGAAAACAAGGAAGCGTCGAGGCTTGTGTCGTCCTGACGCCCGGTGTATATCAGGCGGTATGAGATGTTCTTACCACTTTCCCTGGCTGCATCAATGGCACGGCAGATGGGGGCTATTTTCATGAAGTTGGGACGTGCTCCCGATACGATGGTTATTTTCATTTTGCTGGTATTTTTCTGTTCGCCTCTAAACTGCATTATGAATAATGCAGGCTGAAATGATGGAGCAAAAATACGTTTTCTTAGGGAAATTATTCGTTACTTTGCCCGCTAAATTAATGCAATATGCCAACATTTGTTCAGATACTCGATTTTATAGGTACGTTTGCTTTTGCTATCAGCGGTATTCGTCTGGCTTCGGCAAAGAAATTCGACTGGTTTGGTGCGTACGTGGTAGGTTTTGTAACTGCTATCGGAGGCGGTACGATACGCGATGTGTTACTGGATGTGACGCCCGGTTGGATGACGAATCCCATTTATTTGATATGTACAGGGTTAGCTCTGCTTTGGGTAATCCTTTTCGGCAAGTATCTCATTCATTTGAATAACACTTTCTTCATATTCGACAGTATAGGCCTGGCGCTGTTTACAGTGGTGGGTGTGGGTAAGAGTATTGCATTGGGGTATCCGTTTTGGGTAGCTATCATAATGGGTACTATGACAGGAGCTGCAGGCGGTGTTATCCGCGACGTATTTATCAATGAGATTCCATTGATTTTCCGAAAAGAAATTTATGCTATGGCATGTGTGATAGGTGGTATGACCTATTGGTTGTGCCATCTCGCCGGGATGCAGCCTTATGGTTGCCAGGTAGTAGCCGGGGTGACAGTATTCCTGACGCGTATTCTTGCTGTGAAGTATAATATTTGTTTGCCTATACTTTCAAGGTAACAAATTCGTCTCACGAGACCAATATTTTTGTCTCACGAGACGAAAAAATTCATCCCATGAGACGGATTTTTTCATCTCGTGGGACGAAATAATTCGTCTCATGGGATGAATTTGTTTGTTCAATCAAAAACAAAGACTGTAAGCGAAAGTATTGGTTGCATTGCGTATTTGATGCAATTACTGGGTTCCTTCGTCATTTTAGGCGCAAGCAAATTATAATTAAAATCAGGGTAACTGTACCAAAAGGTTTGTTCCTGCCGGTATTGCTATAAACTGATGCTGTTTAGCCTGTCATTTAGTACCTGTTTCTAATAAATCTATCTCTGCGATTACATAAATCTTTTCGTTCGACAACCGTCGAACAATTAGATTTATGCAAAACGAATATTAGTTCTTAATGGACGAAGAACTAAATCTTAGTGAATCAACAAGTAATTAGCTTAAAAAACGATATGGAGTGAAGCAAAACTGTTTTGTGAAGCGAAAAGTACACCTCGTGAGGTGATTTGTCTACTCAATACCATCTCCTCAAGCAGTATCCGGTCATACAAAGCTATTTTTTAACCGAATCAAGCATTTTTTTAACCTCCCAAAACAGATTAATCCTCTACTTTGCAGTGTGAGATTGAAGCGATAATCTTATTAATCGAGAAACTTTATTCTTTTATTAATTCAAATGTATTAATATGAAAAACAAACAGTATTTTTATTTTAGAAAAGTATGTTTTGTATTGGCGCTGATACTGGCTCAATGCCTGTATGCACAAAACAAAACAATCACGGGTATGGTAACAGACTCGAAACAGGAACCATTGATTGGTGTGAATGTAATGTTGAAAGGCAGTTCTGCTACAGGGACAATCACTGATATTGATGGTAATTATACACTTTCGGTACCTTTGGGAAAGGTGGTATTGGTCTACTCTTATATAGGATATGTTTCTCAGGAAGTAACCGTGGGACAGCAATCTGCTATCAATGTAGTTTTGAGAGAAGATGCCCAGGCTCTGGATGAAGTAATAGTGATAGGTTATGGTACCGTTAAGAAGAGAGACTTGGTAGGATCTATTGCTTCTGTTAAATCTCAGGATATCACGGCGGTGCCTACCAGTAATGTGCTGGAGAGCATGCAAGGTAAGATTGCAGGTTTGGACATGACCCGTAGCAGTGGTCAACCCGGTAGCGGCTTCAATTTTACCATTCGTGGTAACCGTTCGCTTAGAGGCGACAACTCTCCGCTGATTTTGGTTGACGGTATTGATTACGGTGCGGATATCAACATCAATCCTAATGATGTGGAATCTATCGAAGTACTGAAAGATGCATCGACTACTGCTATCTATGGTTCGCGCGGTGCCAATGGCGTTATCCTTATCACTACTAAAAAGGGTAAAGCCGGCAAAGTTACAGTCGACCTGAATGCCTACTGGGGACCGAGCCTTGAGACGAATCTGCCTAAGATGCAAAACACACAACAGTACATCGCTTTCCGCCGCGAAGCCTATCGTGCTGCCGGGGTGTGGAACTCGCCTGCCGATGATGCCAACTTTATAGACCCTGAATCGCTCCGACGTATCGCCGATAACGTTTATACCGATTGGTTCGACCTTATTATGGACGATGCTACCACTCAAAACTATTCGCTCTCGATAAGTGGAGGTGGAGAGAAAACCAGGGCTTCTTTCTCGCTCGACTACTTCAACGAAGACGGTATCCTGGTAGGCGAAGATTTTAGCCGCTACAACGGTCGCCTTAGCGTAACCCAGCAGATTTCCAAGAGTATGGAAGCCGGTGCTTCGGCAACCTTTATGAGTTCCACACTCAACAATGGAGCCAGTGGTAATTACCATCAGGCTACGTTTCAAGTACCTTACGGCATTCCATACAACGAAGACGGTACACTGCGGAAGTATCCCTTCACGGGCGATGGCTCTACACAAATCAACATGCTCTTCGATCAAGACCCCAATAATTATCTCGACGAAACCAAGGCTACCCGCTTCTTCGGTACCGCCTATCTAAACTGGGAGATTATCAAGGGATTGACTTTCCGTACCAACTTCGGTATCGATTCGTACGCCAGCCGTAACGGACACTTCGAGGGTGTGAACTCCAGTTTTGTAGGACGCAACTCCAATATGGCGCGGGTATCTAAAACCGAATATCACGGCAACAAATGGACGTGGGATAACACGCTGACTTACACTCGAGACTTTGGTATCCATTCGCTTACTGCCATGGTGGGGCACAGTATGTGGAAAAGTGTTGCGGAAGACACTTACGCCGAAGGCAAGGGACTTGCCTTTGAACAAGCCCTGTTCCACAACCTCGACGGTACATCCAGCGAATATAAATTGGCCAGTACGCTTACTGAACAATCCATGCTTTCGTACTTTGCCCGCATCAACTACAAACTGATGGATAAATACCTGCTTACTGCCACGCTGCGTACCGACGGTGCGTCGGTGTTGGCTAAAGGTCACAAGTGGTCTTACTTCCCATCGGTGGCGGTAGCCTGGCGTATGAAGGATGAGGCTTTCCTGAAAGAAGTTGATGTAGTGAGCGACCTGAAATTGCGTCTCTCTTACGGTGTATCGGGCAGCAGTGCTGTTAGGGCTTACCAAACAACCGGCGGACTGGATCGCAGTATGTACGAATTCGGTACAAGTGCCGCTTACGGATATCGTCCGTATGGCATGGCCAATCCTACCTTAGGCTGGGAGAATACTGCGGTATTCAATGTGGGCGTAGATTATGGTATGTTCAACAACCGCGTCTATCTTACTCTTGATGCGTATAAGACGCGGACGAGCGACCTGCTCATGTCGATGGTATTACCCGGACACACAGGCTTTACACAGGTTATCAGCAATATTGGTAAGACCGAAACACAAGGAATAGACCTTAGCATCAATACGGTGAACTTCGACACCAAGGACTTTAAGTGGACTACCGACTTCACTTTCTCTGCCAATAAAGAGAAAATTGTAGAGTTGAGTTTGGGCGATAAGCAAGATGATGTGGGTAGCGGCTGGTTCATCGGACATCCCATCTCGGTTATCTACGACTTCGAAAAGATAGGTATCTGGCAAACAGCCGATGCTGCTACGGCAGCCGAGTATGGCTACGAGCCGGGCGACATCCGCGTAAAAGACCAGGATGGAGACGGCAGCATTGATGCTAACGAAGACCGCCGCGTATTGGGTCAGCGCACACCCAAATGGACGGCGGGTATGAACAACCGTTTCGAGTTTAAGGGATGGGACTTCTCGTTCTTCCTTTACACCCGTGTGGGGCACCTCATTTCCAATCAGGCTAAAGGAAGCTTCTCGCCCACCGGCTGGCAAAACTCGGTGGTGTGCGACTACTGGACACCCGAAAATCCCAGCAACGCTTATCCGCGTCCTAACTTCAACAAGCCGCAGATGCTCTACACCAGCACGCTGGCTTACGAGAAGGGCGACTTCCTTAAAATCAAGGATGTAACCTTGGGATATAGTTTCCCAAAAGCCTGGATAAGTAAAGCGCATCTCTCAAAGTTGCGTCTCTACACTACGCTGAAGAACTTCTTCACCTTCAGCCACTCCGACAACTACGACCCCGAACGTGGTGGAGCCAACTCTTATCCTATGACCAAGCAAATAGTCTTTGGTGCTAACGTTAGTTTCTAATTCACTCAAAAAAACATGTCCATTATGAAAAAGATATATACACTATTCATTGCAATCATACTCGGTTTCTCTTCGTGTTCCGACTTTCTGAACGAGATTAACCGCAACTCCATTACCGCCGATGTGCTGTACAGCACTCCCGAAGGATATGAGAATCTAATCAATTCCTGCTACTCTTATCTGCGTACGTGGTACGGCAAATCAGATGGTTATGCCATGTCCGAAACCGGTACCGACATGTACACCGAAGGTAATCCCAGCTATATGGGGCTTTATGCATCCGAAATGCAACCCAACCAAATATTGTTTGAGCACATGTGGAACAATCTCTATGGTGGACTGAATGCATGTAATGCCGCCATTATCCGCGCCGATGCAGCCGGACTGGACGACGCTACCAGAAAGCGCCGTTTGGGTGAAGCGCATTTCCTGCGCGCCCTCTATCTTCATCTCATTGTTGAGCAATGGGGAGGTGTGGTGCTCTATACCGAAGAGATGAAAGAGCCGGTCAGAACTGCACAACGCTCGTCGGTTGAGGATTTCTATACTCAAATCTTTGCTGATGTAGAAGAAGCTATCACACTGCTGGCAGGAACACCCAACAAAGATAATGGTCGGGTAACCCAGCTTGCTGCCAAGGCTTTCAAGGCTCGTCTCTGCCTCTTCCGCGAACGTTGGGCGGAAGCTGCGTCGCTGGCAAAAGAGGTTATCAACACTCCCGGACTGGCTTTCTACGACAGCTTTGCCGAAACGTTCGACATGGCAAACAATCAAGGGCAAACTAACACCGAAGCCATCTGGTGGGTGGACTATTCGGTAGATGTAACGCTGAACAATGCCTTCGACAACAATGGCAATCCCAGTGCTGCCAACTCTACCGTGCTGGGCAACGGCGGAAACAGTGCATTCATTGTTTCGGGCATGTGCTACTGGATGGTGGGCGGTTGCGGCATTTGGGTGGCTTCGAGCACCGACGACCCGCGTATGGGCAATACTTCGCCGTGGAATCTGCTCAAGCCCAACCTTGCCTGGCTGCACATGTTCGATGAAACCATAGACCAACGCTGGGACGGTACCTTCCGCACCACATGGCTGGTAAATACCACTACCGACAACTACGATGTGGCTTATGGCGAACGCTATGGCGTACCCGGCGGATTGCAGATTGGCGATACGGCTTTCGTCACTACCAAATATGCGGTAACCGATGAATATCGTGCCGGCAAGCGTTACCAGATATTCGACCGCAACGATATCTTTATGCCGGACGGCAAGATGAAGAACCGCGACGTCTACGTAGCTACTTATAAGTTTCAGGATAACACCCGTGCCACCGGATGGGAGTACGAAAGTGCCCGTGACTTCTGGGTATTCCGCCTGGCAGAGATGTATTTCATCGTAGCCGAAGCCAGTATGAAGGCGGGCAACACGTCGGAAGCGCTGAGTTACATGAATACCTTGCGCGAGCAGCGTGCTATCCCCGGTCACGAAGCAGACATGCGTATCACGGCAGGTCAGCTCAACATTGATTTCATTCTTGACGAACGCGCCCGCGAACTGGCCGGTGAACAGCACCGGTGGATGGACTTGAAACGTACCGGCAAACTGTTGGAACGTGTGCGGGCGTGCAACCCCGATGCTGCTGCCAACATTAAGGAGCACCACCTGTTGCGTCCCATTCCGCAAAGCGAACTGGATGCTCTGGTGAATAAGGAAGAGTTTGGGCAGAATCCGGGGTATAGATAATAGCATTATATATAGATGATAGATATGGTAAAGAGATTGTTCTTGGGTATGTTAGGGCTGGTCACTTCGGTGGCCGCCCTTTCTCAGCAATTACCCGCTTATGAATTGGAACGGGAGATGCCCGTGTTCCTTGAACAGTTAAAGAAAGAACTGACCTATCCCCTGGCTTGGGGCAACAGTCCGGTGAAGAACTTTAAGAAGTGGCGCACCAGGGCGCGTGCGGCGGTATTGGATGCTATGTTGGCGCCACCGCCTCGTACCACCGACTATCAGATGGAGGTTGTTGCCGAAGAACAGCGTGAAGGCTACCGGGCGAAGAAACTGCGCTTTAATCTGACCGGCTATTCGCGCGTGAATGCTTATTTGTTGGTGCCCGACGGTGAAGGACCTTTCCCGGCTGTTGTACTGTTGCACGATCATGGTGGACACTATACCATTGGCAAAGAGAAGATGATTCGCCCTTTCGGGGTGGACAAGGCAGTGCTTGATGATGCGGACGGTTGGGCGACGAATTGTTATGGCGGACAGTACGTAGGCGATTACCTGGCGGCTCACGGCTACGTAGTTATCTCCGTAGATGCTCTTTACTGGGGCGAGCGTGGGCGTAAGGAAGGAGCCGACGGCAGCAAGTATGCCGATAATGCGGGAAACTTCATGATGCTGGGGCGTAGTCTGAGCGCTTTCATGAACTACGAAGATATGTACACTACCGATTTCCTGGCTACTCTGCCCGAAGTGAACTCCAAGCGTATCGCCTGCATGGGGTTTTCGATGGGTGCTTACCGTGCCTGGATGCTTTCGGCGCTGTCTGATAAAATTCATGCTGGGGTTGCTGTTTGCTGGATGAATACGACTGATTGCCAGTTCTCATGGGAGTACGGTCGCGAACGTGGTGGTTTTGCCAATATGTTGCCCGGCATCCGCCGTTACTTGGATTATCCGCATATTGCATCCATTGCCTGTCCCAAACCGATGTTCTTCCTTAATGGGGAGCACGACAAGCTGTTTCCTCCCGTAGGAGTGAAAGCTGCTTTTGCGGAGATGCGCAGTGTGTGGGAGAGCCGTTCGGCAGGCGATAAGCTCGTTACGGAACTGTGGGATATGCCGCACGATTGCGGGATAAAGGTGCAATGCGCCATCTTGTCTTTTCTGGATAAAAGTTTGTAGGCTGTACACTTTATACTTCAAGAGCCTGTTTAAATTTTCCTCAAAACAACGCTGAGCAAAATTTAAACAGGCTATAGGAATTAGAATGCATTGAGAATAAGTCGAGTTAAAGTAGGTACTTGGATAGGCTAATTACTTAAGTTTTGTATGCTATTCTTTACTCTTTGGTACCCTGAATCCTATCGGGTTACGTGGCTTGTTTATTAACTTCTGTTTATCTGCTAATTGAGAAAGGGCAAGATATATGCTATCGAATTCTTTACGGTTATCCTCCGATAGATCGTTTATAGCTTCCAAAGCTTCTTCTCCTATCTGATATTGGGGTGTGCCAAATTGGAATACCCCACTGGATAACAATGCGTTAGCTTCTTCTTTTGTGAGTTCAAACATGAAATCTTCTGGGAAGCGTTCAATATTACGCCTGACAGCCCGCTTTAGCAAACTTGTTTCTGTGCAGTATAGCCTAGCCAAGTCAAAGTCGAGCATGACCTTTATTCCTATGAATTCATAAATTTTACTTTGTATAACTCGTAGTTCTTCCATACTTTTGATAATGTCTTTCTGAATTATTATCTATATTCACGCTTCTTTTTAATATAAGAGCAAATATACAAAAAAGGCCAAATGTATGGTATAAATGAGCGAATTTATTTAAGTAGCAATAAATAAGCGTACCTCTGATATCCGATGCCCTGATACAAGGGTCGGTATAATTCATACTGCAAAAATACGCACATACGCGATAAATAGCAAATCATACATGAGTAGTTGCGGGTTAAAGTACGCCGCAAAGCAGCAACGGATTATTTATTAGCAAAAAAGCATACAAATATAAAACCAGAACCATGCCTTGTACCCCCCCTCCCGAACTGACCTTAATTCACTATACGACTGAACCCTATTCAGTCGTATAATGAAATAGGCTCAGTCGTATACTGAATGCCATTCAGTCGTATACTGAATTACCCCCTCTCAGAATATGTTCCTGACGGGGTTTTTTGCTTCCACCTCTCCTTATACTCTGTCGGCGTAATGCCATACTGTTGCTTGAAGCATTTGCTGAAATAATGTGAATCATTCAGTCCCACCATGTAGGCTATCTGCGCCATGTTGTGCTCCTCTGTTTCTATCAACTGAGCTGCACGCTTCATACGAATCTCCCTCAGAAACTCAACGGGCGATAACCCGGTCAGCGTCTTCAGTTTCTTAAAGAACACGGAGCGACTCATGTTCACCTCACCGGCAATATCTTCAACCATTAAGTCACCGTTATCCAGTTGTCCTTCAATGGTTTCCATTACCTTATCCATAAACTTCCGGTCGTTGGGCGAAAGGGTAGGAGCAGCCACCCGCTCCGCTTCTTCCGACTGCTGCTCGGTGGAAGAAGGCAACAGACTGGCACAGTACAGCGCTTGCAACTTCTTGCGTTGCTCAAGCAGGTTGAAGATGCGCGCTTTCAGGTATGTGGCGCTGAAAGGTTTGGTGATATAATCGTCCACACCCAGCTCCATGCCCTCTATTTTACTTTCAATGGTCGACTTGGCAGTCAGCATAACGATCGGTATATGACTGGTGGTTATGTCTTCGCGCAGCTCGCGCGCCATGGAGATACCGTCCTTTTCGGGCATCATAACGTCGCTGATGATGATGTCCGGCAGGTACTTCCGGCTTTTCTCCAACCCGGTGACTCCGTCTTCGGCTTCTATCACATTGAAGTATTGGGCAAAGATGGTACGTATAAAGAAGCGCAGCTCCCGGTTATCCTCCACTATGAGGATGGTTTCTTTTTCGGTGTTCAGGTTCTCCTCTTCGTTTTCGATAAAAGAAGGCAGATGGCTGCCGGCGTGTGCAGTTGCGTCGTCGCTGATTACATAGTCGGACAGGATGAACTCTACCGTCGGGTCGAAGTGTTCCTTTCCTTTAGGCAGTCGGACGGTGAAGCAACTGCCTTCGCCCGGCTTGCTCCGGATGCTGATAGTGCCGTGGTGCATATCAATCAGTTCTTTCACCAGTGACAGCCCGATGCCGGTGCTGGCCTGGTTGAAGAGATTCTTATCCACCAGGTTCTCGAACCGCACGAACAGGGAATTCTGTTTGTTCTCGGCAATGCCGATGCCCTGGTCTTCTACCGCGATGCTTACGTCGCTCTCGCCTTCGTGCACGGTTATCTGAATCTGCTTGCCCCGGGGGGTGTACTTGAAGGCGTTCGACAGCAGGTTGAACACTATCTTCTCCAGTTTATCGGGGTCTGCCCATACCTTGAGGGACGAACTCTGCGTGCTTATCCCGAAGTCTATCTGGTGTTCGTCTGCCAGACTGTTGAAGCTCTCCATAATGTGGCGGATGAAGGGGATGAGGTCTATCTGCTGTACGCGCATCTTCATCTTCCGGTTTTGTATCTTGCGGAAGTCCAGTATCTGGTTCACCAGGCGCAACATGCGGTTGGTGTTGCGTTCCACCAGAACCAGTTGTTCCCTTGCTTCATTATCCAGTTTGCCGTGTTGCAGCACGTGCTCTATCGGTCCGGCAATCAGCGTCAGCGGGGTACGCAGCTCGTGGGATATATTGGTGAAGAAGCGCAATTTGATATCCGATATCTCCTGCTCCACGGACACTTTATGCTTAAGCCTGAAAATGGTGAAGAGAATATAGGTTGCCGCGAAAATGATTAATAAGATGAAAAGTACATAAAGTGAATATGCCCACGGGGTTTCCCAAAAGGAGGGGAGTACGGTTATGGCGAGCGTGCGCGTATTGTCCACCCATATCCCGTCGCTGTTTGTGGAGCGCACCTTCAGGGTGTAGTGCCCCTTGGGCAGGTTGGTATAAGTGGCGGTTCGCTGGTTGCCGATGTCATTCCAGTTGTTCTCGAAGCCTTCCAGCCGGTAGGAGTAGGAAATGTCGTCGGGGTACTTCATGTCTAAGGCTGCAAACTGGATGCTGAAACTATTCTTGTCGTGCGGCAGTTTCAGGAGTTTCGTATCGTCAATGTGTGTGGTCAGTATGCCGCCTTCTGCGGGAGTTATGGTCTTCTTTGCCTGTTGCAGGTTGGTGAAGATGATAGGAGGTATGTAGTTGCTCGTTTTTATAGAATCGGGCAGGAAGTAGAGGATACCTTTTATGGTATTGTACATGAGCTGTCCCGACTGCGTGTGCAGGGCAGCTCCTTCGTTGAAAATGACTTGCCGCGGGAAAACCCTGGAGGGATAGCTGATAAACGTTTCCGTATCCGGGTTGAATTTATAAAGTTCTTCTTCGGTGGCGCACCACAGGTTGCCTGTTTTATCTTCTTCGATAGACAGTAATACGTCCGACGGGAAACCATCTTTCATGGTATAGGCATGGAAGCGTGCCTGTGCATGGTCGAATGATATTAGTTTGTTGAGTCCGCCCCCGAAAGTACCTACATACATTTCTTTATTCCGGGTGAAGAAGATGTTGTGTATATCGTTGTTGCTAAGACTCAGGCTGTCTCCCGGTATGCGGTGATACCGGTGGAAAACGATGTCTTCTGCTTTACTGTAATTTCCGTTGCACATCAATAACCCGTCGGAGCTGCCTATCCATATTCTTCCTTCGGGGTCGGATGTTACGAAGCGTGTGCGGTAACATTGGCTGATGGGGTAATCTTTCAGCCTGTTCCTGTAATTGATGAATTTCACGTCTTCTTTGTCTGCACCCCGTTCCAGGTAGTTGATGCCGCCCTCAAAGGTAGCAATCCATATCCGGTGGCGGCTGTCTTCGTGCAGACTGTAAATCTCGTTACCGCTCAGGCTATAGGCGTTGTCCGTATCCGTGGTGTATTGGGTGAGGTGATAGTTCAGTGGTTTATTGCCGGGGCGTGCGGCAAACAGTCCGTTGCCTTTGGTGCCTATCCAGATGACGCCTTCGTGGTCTTGCATGATGGTGTAGACAACTCCCAACTGGTCTGCGCGATGCATGGAAACAGTTCCTTCTTTGGTCAGGTTGCCTACGTAGTGCAGGTTCTTATCGTAAATGCGTACTGCTTTATCTTTGCCGCCGGTCCATATATAGCCATCTCTGTCCTGATAGATGGCGCGGATATTGTTTCCCGGAAACTCCGGGTCGTCCGGCGTTGACGTGAGTAACTGGAAACGGTTGGCGCTGAAAGATACTTTCTGTAACCCGTTGTCGAACGAGGCAAACCACAGGTTTCCCTGTTTATCGGTGAAGACGGCAGTAACCCGGTTGTCGGAACTCCAGCCGGACTGCAAGGCAGGGTTGTAGAATGGTCGTATGCGGTTCTTCTCCCGGTCGTATAAAGCCAGTCCGCCACCGGAGGGGTGTACCCATAGGAATCCGTTGATGTCTTCGTTGATAAACACCTCCGGTCGCGCCCCTGTGATGTCTTTTCCATATTTATCCTGAAGGATGAAGTAATCAAACTTCTCCTTCTCCGGATTGAAGTGGGTTACTCCTTTGATTTGATGCCTTATCCAGATGTCATTGTGCGAGTCTATATATACATCCCTTATGTAATCGTCCTTTAAAGAAGGATAATTGCGGGTGTTGTAATGACGGACGTTCTTGCTTTTCTGTTCGTAGATAAAGAAGCCGTCGCTGGCAGTGCAGATTAGCAGTTTGTCGTCCTTGAGCCGGCGGATAATCTTAAGAGAAGAGTGAGTTTCTACCTTCTGTTTCGTGAACTGGTTGTTATCCAGGTTGAGTTCATATATGTCTCCCCGCTTTGAGGTAAAGTAGATTGTGTTTCCACTCTCTAATGCATCATAAAAGGATAGCTTATCTTTTTGGGGAGGAGCGACGAAATAGGATGAAAGTTCTGTTTTATTTCCACGGGTGCTTAGTTTGTATAACCCGTTCTCGGTTAATATCCACCGGTTTTGCTGTTGGTCTTGCCAAACCCGGTTTACTCGTTCTAAGTGTGGAATCTGATAGGTTTTCCGGAAATTGGAGGCTTTCATGATTCCGGTTTCCGGGTGGGTGGTGATGTGAATCAATTCGTTTTGTACCGTAACTACCCACACATCTCCACATGGCAGTACGTACAGGCTTTGAGACGAATACTCACTGTATGGAATAGCCTGGAACTGTTCTGTCTTTGGGTTGAAGCGATAGACGTGGTGGTCGTAGCTTTGTACCCAGATGTATCCGTACCGGTCTTCTTTTATATTGTCCAACCGGTTATTGCTCAGTCCGATACTGTCGCCCGGGTGTGCTTTGTAGTTCTTGAACGTATATCCGTCGAACTCATAAAGTCCGTCCCATGTGGCGAACCACATGATTCCTTTATGGTCTTGTATTACTCCTTGTATGTTCTTTTGTGCCAGCCCGTCCTCGGAGGTGTATTGGGTGAAGGTGTGAGGGAGTTGCGCCGGGCAGAGGGTGATGGCGGTTATGCAGAGGGTGAGTAGTATTCCGATGCGTTTCATAGCTTGTTGTTGATGTTATGTATTTAATTTTATTCTCTATTTATAACTGACCTGTTGCATTCCTATCAGCCTGTCGTATCTTTCTCCGAAGGCGCGTTGATAGACAAGAATCAGATATTCATTCTCTGTTTCGTAGAAATTACCTTCCGCCTGTGCGGTACTTCCTTTCGTACTGCCGGGGGCTACATATAGATATTGGTAATTGTATGCTCCTTGTTTTAGTAGTTGAGTACTCTCATAAGCATGTGTTTCGGCATTATACTCCAACCGGCTTCCGGCATTGAAGTTATCATGAGTGAAAGCTCCCTGCAAATAGAAATCTCCCGATTCAAGGGGATTTTCCCATAACAGAGAGAAGTGTACAAAGAAGTAATCGGCTTCCGTATTGTTATCTACCGCTTCATTATAGCGTATCACAAAGCGCCCGTTTTGGTCTTGATCATAACTATAGTTTAGCAAGCGCGGTTCGTTTGGATAAAGACTGACGTGGTAATAGGGCGCGTGATACCGGATACCCTCTACACCTTGCGAAGCATACCGGGTACTTACCATTTCGAAACGGCGGTATTCATTTCCGGCGGCGAATATCAAGGCGCGGTTGTGTTCGTAGCGTAGCTGGTCGGGGCCGATGTATGAGGGATAAAGATTCGTGACCTGGTTATCCGTACGTCCGTTTTGCAACACATATACTTTGATTTCATTTTGCGGATTCCGAATTGGATATCCTTTATACTGAATACCGAAGCTGACTTGCTGGTGTGTCTTGTTGCGGTCTATTTCCGTATCACTACTGACTTGCGCCGATACATTTACCTTTTTCTCCAATATCCGGAAGCAGGTGCTGAATGCAGGTTTATTGCTTCCTTCCGCATCATCATAGACTGTCAGGCGGTAATTGCCTGAAAGTTTTAGTCGCACCTGGTCGTTGGGTAACGTCAGGCGGTAATGGGTATAGGGGAGGGTCGTATTGACTGATATTTCGTAGTCTTCTACCGGGTTATCATTAAAACCGTCCAGATATTCGGTTTCAGACAGGTCGGAAGGAGTCCAGTCGGTATTGCAATGAGTCAGGATGTATTGATACCGGTGGTATTCGTGTGTGAGATGGTCGAAAGAAATTTCAAGAGATTCGTCTCTTTCCGTTTGAATAATTGCCGGAACCGTATAATCATGGTTGGCAATAACCTGTACCGTACGTATATGCGGTGTGAAGACCTCTGTGCGTTGGGCATACAAACCGCAACAGATGATACTTATTGAGAGAAGTAATATTGCTTTTTTCATTCGGTCATCTGATTGAAACCACAAATAATCGTTTGATTAAAGCTACAAATATAAACAAATTACACGGATAACACTGATTTAAAGTTAAATAAATCTGCGCTATCCGTGTAATCTGCAAATGAAAAATATCTTTTTAAAGTAATCTGTGATTAGCGATTATTTACCTGTTGTTTCGGCATTCTTAATCATCTGTTCACTGGCGTACATATAAATGTCTACACGACGGTTCTGGGTAGCTGTCATGGTGTCGTCGTATTCATTGTAACCTACACCTTCTACTTTTTTGAATTGGGAAGGAGATACACCGCATTCCTGCAGATAATTCTCCACGGCATAAGCACGGTCTTTCGACACTTTTATATTGGCTTCATAAGTACCGACCTTGTCCGTATGGCCGGTGATGGCGATATCCGTAGTCTGGTCTTCTTTCAAAATCCGGGCTAAGTCACGCAAGGACGCTTTGGAAGTGTTGCTCAATGCGGAAGAGTTAAAGCCAAACAAGATACCGGAATCAAAAGTTACCTTTACGGCTGAAAGTCCATTGGTATCGGTCACTGTCTGTACCTGTGCGCCTTCAATTTTGGCGGCTTCGGCAGCTTTCTTATCCATCTTACGACCGATAATCACTCCTGTGCCTGTACCTACGGCAGCGCCGATAGCTGCACCGATAGCCGCGCCTTTACCTTTACCTACGAGTCCGCCGATGATTGCTCCGGCTGCTGCACCCGAACCACCACCAATGACACCACCTTTTGTGGTGTTATTCATTGTACTACAACTAACCAACAATAGAACACCGATTAACAGCAATGCTGTAAATTTTCTCTTTTTCATGTTTTCTTCTTTTTAATGTGTTACAAATTTAGTAATTCAATTTTTGATATATAACAATGTACATAGCAGCTATGTTCAAGTGTTTTATTCTGCTTTTCAGAGTTTTCTTTCTTTTTATGCTATAAACCATGAAATGAGGATATGACTTTTATATACCGTGCGTGTCAATAATCACACTGCCGGTTGCTTTTCTGTCTATGGAATTAATAGGCGCTTTTCTGTAAGTTACCATACCCGGCGTATCAGTGCTCCGGGTTTTGGTGGTTGTTTCGTCAATCAGGTCAATGGCGGCTTTTAATAAACGTTCTTCCGGATTGCCTAAAGGAAGTACTTCTGTCGGTTCCACTACTCTGGGAGCTACGGGAATAAAAGCTTCGTTGAGTTCTACATCCGGTTCTATCCCGTCTTCGTATTCCGTAAATCCTGTGGAGTTATATATCTTGCATACAATCGGATGCATCTCCCACTTCTTGTCGTTGCTTGTATATTCCACTGAACCGACATTCTTGCCGATGGTAGTTTCACCGATTACCACTACATTCATAAATGGCGTTAATGAGTTGATTACCATTTCCGAAGCAGAAGCTGTGGAACCACTTACCAATACATATAATGTTCTCAGGTTCAGATTTCGTCCTGTCGTACCAAGTTGCTCCGTTCCTGTTTTAAAGGATCTCTTCCGGTTCCTTTGTTTGTCATTATATTGCATATAGCCTAACTCCGTTCCGAGCGCACTTCCCGGTTGCAAGATGGAACACAATAAAATTCCGGATGATATGAATCCGCCATTGTTATACCTCAGGTCTAATACGAATTCATCCACCCCATTGAATTCGGATCCGGAGAGTTCTTTCAATTTATCATCATAAGAAGTATCATCATCATTTTTGCCCATAGAGAAGTGATTGTAAACCAGATAGCCTATGCGTTTCTTCTTTACCGGACTTTCTATCACATCCCAGAAATAAACCGGATTGTCTTCAACCTTGCGTGCTGAGACAATCTCTACATTATCGGGCTGGACAACAAACCTCTTGTCGGTTGAATTCCACTTCGCCATAGTCAATGTGCATGCTTCATCTCCAAACAGAGATTGATAGTTTGCATCTGTGATAGCTTTATCATTGATTTTTATGATCCAGTCGCCTCTTCTCAGTCCTGCTTCATAGGCCGGAGAATCTTTCAATACATATAGAATAAGTGCGTATAGCTCTTTGGCATCGTTGATGTATACAGTGGTGAATTCAAATCCGTATGAGTTATCTTCCTGTATGGAACTTCGCGTATCTCCATCTGAAAGTTCCTCAATGGTAGAGAAATAATAGTGTTGCATCTGCCCGGCAGAGTTCATATAATCCTTCCCGTCTTCTTTAGATAATAATGAATAGAAGAAATCTTCCGGTTCACGGGTGTAATTCAGTTTTCCGGCGGCCGGTATTTCCTTGTACCAGTAATAATGCTCGCGCATGGTGTTTTCTATCCATTTCAAAGTAGCAGAACGATCATCACTTCCGGTTGAATCGTCTTTCTCGCAGGCGCTTAATGAGAAGCAAATAAAGAGAAATAATAAAAATCTGATATTCATAATCTACTTAGTTCTTAGTAACGAATGCAAATATATGAATTAATATCGGTTCATTTGTTTTATAAATGAGAATTTAGTTAATAGCACACAGAGGCACGGAGGTACAGAGCTTTTCTTTTAAGAGGAGAAAGTATGCGAGGGAATGATGGATACCAGCTCCGTATCTGCTCCGTACCAACTCCGTATCTGCTCCGTTCCTATAGATACGGAGCAGGTACGGAGCAGATACGGAGATGACAGGTATCGGACCTTATTCTGTTAACTGCCATTACCTAAATGACGACTCCTTTGACTTCTTTAACTACTGATTCGCATTATTTATAAATAGTTCTCCCTGAAAGTTGATAGACTCTCGGTTTTTCATATTTACATGTATGGAGGACAAACCGTTGTCGTATATATCTATACTGAATTCAAAATTATCTTCCGTATTTCGTGCCGTGAATTTAATCTTGGCTGTTCCCTTTTTGTTCCATTCCATTTGATATTCATTGAGCGGAGCTTTGAAGTTCAATCCGTCTCCTCCACCATAAGGAATGGAATAAGCGCGTCCAAAGTATGGGAGGTAAGATATCACGGAATCATTTCTTATTTCTATGGAATAAGGTGAAGTCAGCGTAATAGACCGTCCTCTTGTAGGGAAGGCTCTGTCTACGTCTATTTTATATGCCTCTGACATAATGAGTTCTTTTACGACTTGCTGCTTTTGCTCTTTCTTTTCTTTTTTTGTTTGTGCGGAAAGAAGCGGGATACATATTGCTGCAATTAGCAATACAGAAAAAATCATTCTAATTGTTTTCATACATACTATGTTTTAATTGTTATGCGAATCACAGGCTACTGATTCGCATTGTATATGAGTAACAATCAAACAGACGGATACTGATAGCTTTTTATGTGTTTTTAATATAATTTATCTATTTGCTTATGGTGATGAAAGGATACTGATAACAAAATACTTGCCATTCATTTTGTAAGTATTATCTTTGCCCCGTTTACCGACGAACAACGGCACAGTATGGATATTCTTGATACAACTATAATTGAAGAACAATTCAATGGGAAAATATGATTTTGACAAGATAATAGACCGCAGAGGTACAGACGCCGTGAAGCTGGAAGTATTGCGGGAATGCTACGGACGTGCGGATTTGCTTCCGCTATGGGTGGCGGATATGGATTTCGAGACACCTTCTTTCATTACCGCGGCTTTGCAACGGCGGCTGGAACATTCGCTGTTCGGTTATACAATAGAACCGGCAGAGTATCGGCCTGCAATTATCCAATGGATTGCTTCCCACCACGAATGGGAGGTAAAGAGCGAATGGTTGGCGTACATTCCGGGGATTGTGAAAGGCATCGGCATGGCTATCAACGTATTTGTGAAAGAGGATGAAAAGGTGATTATCCAGCCGCCCGTATACCATCCTTTCCGCCTTACGTCGCAAGGAAACGGACGTGAAGTAGTATATAATCCGCTACATGAAAACGAGGATGGTTCCTATTCGATGGATTTTGATAATTTGGAGGCGGTTGCCGACGAGAAGTGCCGCATGTTGATTCTTTCCAATCCGCATAATCCGGCAGGGATTGTATGGGATAGGGAAACGTTGGTTCGTCTGGCGGATTTCTGCTATCGACGTCACATTCTTGTGTTGTCCGATGAGATACATTGCGACATGGCGCTTTGGGATAATAAACACATACCGTTTGCTACGGTTTCAAAGGAGGCTTCCGCGTGTAGCATCACATTCGGCGCACCTTCCAAAACCTTTAATATTGCCGGTATTGTCAGTTCTTATGCCATAGTACCCGATGATGATATCCGGCATCGTTTCTTTACCTGGCTAAAGGCGAATGAATTGGACGATCCTACGTTCTTTGCTACCATTGCCACTGTTGCCGCTTTCTGCGAGGGTGAACCTTGGCGCAGGGAAATGCTTCGCTATGTGGAGGGAAATATAGATTATGTGATTGATTATTGTGCAAATCATTTGCCTCAGATTAAGCCGTTGCGTCCACAGGCATCGTTCTTAGTGTGGCTGGATTGCCGTGGATTGAAGCTGGAGCATGAGGAATTGGTATCCCTCTTTGTAGAGAAAGCCCGCTTGGCATTGAATGACGGCGAAACGTTTGGTGTGGAAGGCAGAGGGTTTATGCGGCTGAATGTAGCCACACCGCGGTCTGTGATCAAGCAGGCGTTGGAACAACTGCGTCATGCAATCTATCGGCTGCCACCTGTGTAAGTTGTTTGTATATAAGCAATAAAATACTTGATAAATATATGCTATGCTATTAAATTTAACAGAAGAACAAATCAGTCAGCTGGCTCCGGATGCTGCATCCGTCAAGGCGGGAAAGGGACTGGCAAGCCAAACGAAATGGGTACTTCTGGAACATAACGACCGCGCTGTCTGGGGGCATTGCCAGGGTAGCGGGAAGACTCCTTATCAAACAGTGGTCGATACAAAGGATATTGCATTCAAATGTTCTTGTCCGAGCCGCAAATTCCCCTGTAAACACGGGCTTGGGCTTTTATTTATGTGCATCGCCCACGCCGGCCTGTTCAAGGAAGCCGAAGAACCGGAGTGGGTAACCGCCTGGCTCTCTAAACGGGAAGTAAAAGCAGAGAAGAAAGAACAAAAAGAGAAAGCAAGCGCTCCGGTAGACGAAGCGGCGCAAGCCAAAAGGCAAGCCGTGCGCCATCAGAAGGTATTGGGAGGCATCGACGATCTTCAGATATGGATGAAGGACTTACTTCGCAACGGACTGCTGAATGTACCGGAAAGGGCATATACGCTGTTCGAGGCAATCTCGCGTAGAATGGTCGATGCGCAAGCCGGCGGATTGGCAGGCAGGTTGCGGTCGCTTCAAGAGATAAACTATTATGCAGACAGTTGGAAATATGAACTGACCGACAAACTGGGTAAGCTGTATCTTCTGGCAGAGAGTTATAAGAACCTGGAACACCTTTCCACCGACTGGCAAGCGGAAGTGCGTACTCAGATAGGATATTCGCAGGCAAAGGAGGAAGTAATGTCAGGCGAACCGGTCAGCGACCAATGGTTGGCGTTGCCCATAAGGAACCGGAAAGTGAACGATTTGCGAGTGGATGCCTTTTGGCTGTATGGCAAGTCGAGCCGAAGGTCGGGAATCTATCTCAGCTTTATGGCTCCCGGAGCATTGCCCGAATTTAACCTGGTTCCCGGTGGCGTGTATCAGGGAGATACCTATTTCTATCAGGGCACGGGCATATTGCGCATTTTGCCGAAGAACCTGCAATGGACGGATGCTACGTTCTCTCCCTCTTTCTCTCCCGACCTGTCGGTTGCCGTACAGTACTACAGAAGCGTGATGCAAACTAACCCGCTGACAGAAGAAGTCCCCTTGCTGGTTGATAACGTCAGACTGCTGGGCAATGGTAATACATTCTATATACAAGACACGGCAGAGAGAGCAATCCCTGTGCATATCGAAGAGTCTGCCCGTATAGATATTCTCGCTATCACAGGCGGGAAGCCTTTCTCAGCCTTCCTGCTGGCGAACGCTACCTTTTGGGAATTGAAAACAATCTGGTATCAAACCGAATTTTATTTTTGGAACAATGAACCTGACTGATTCTATCATTAATACGGCATTGCTTGGCACTGCCACCCGGGAATTGACAGTTGCCGATTTCCCGGAAGAACTGCAAGACGCTTTCCGCGATATTCAGGAAAGAGCGGAAGATGCCGAAGCCGCCTTCTATCAAGAGTCTGCCCTGAGCTTTGCCTTTGAACATAGCGGAATGGAAACCGTAACCTTGCCGGAAACGGTGAAAGCTACCGAGGCTCCCGATGAAAGCAAACCCTATTTCTCTCGTGAAGTAGGAGAGTTGCTGGTTTCCTTGCATCAAAACAGGAATCGACACCTATTATTATATGCATATAAGAAAGCGGCGAAAATAGATAAGCTGATACTTCCCGCATTCCTGCAAGCATTATTGGGAAGAGCCTTTGACCGGAACAATCCCGGCAGGCACGAAGAGCAGCACCGGTTGTCTCAGCTTGCCGGACAAAGAGGTCGATGGCTGCTCCCGCAAATGGGACTTCCCGCATGGGGAGAAGCCGGTAACGAAACCTGGGAAACAGCATCTCACGAAGAACGCAAGCGAATGCTATGCAACCTGCGGAAAGAGCACCCTGAACAGGGACTTGCCTTATTGCAGACAGAACTGAAGAATGAATCCGCCACCCATAGGGATGAGCTGATCCGGTGTTTGCAGTTAGGACTGAGCAAAGCCGATGAAGCTTTCCTTCAGCAGATAGCGGAGACCGACCGGAGCGTTAATGTCAAAGAGACAGCCCGGCAATTATTGGGTAGCCTGCCTGATTCTGAACTGCTGAAAAAGTACGAGGAATTATTGCAGGGAAAGTTGCACTATAGCTTTCTGCTGGGATGGTCTTACGACAAGATTGAGTTTACCCCCGAAATGAAGAAGCTCGGACTGGAAGAAGTGAGTTCCAATAAAAACGAAAAGGACGACCGCTTCCTGTTGCGGCAATTGGCTGAACGTGTTTCGTTGGGCTTCTGGTGCCGGTTCTACGATTGTGACCCGGAAAAGGCTGCAAGTAAGTTGGCTAAGAACCCTCCTTTTCAGAAACTGTTCAATCTGTCGAAACCTATCCTGAATTTCAGAGACCCGGTATGGGCATATCATACGTTGAAAGAGAACTCGAATGCAGATGTTGTTATCCCATTAGTAGGTCTGCTGTCTCCTTCACAACGCGAAGAAATAACATTCCAGTCGGACAAGGAAGCCTATATCCTGGATAATTGGTTCAATGAAGACGGGGCGGTATGGGGAATGAAGTTCTCCAAGTACGTCCTTCAGCGGGCATTCCGCAACAATTATTATTTGCCGAAGGAGACTGCCGAACAACTGTCATTGTACTTCCCGCCGGAAATGCGAAAGACAATAGAACAGATAGCAACCTCTGCCAACGCGCAGTCGCAAGACACATCCGTGCGCTTTAGCCGGCTGATGATAGAATATATGAATTTGAAACAGAGAATAGATACCTTATTAATAGAAAAAGTATGAGTACTTTATTAAGACAACATGCCGAACAGCAGTTCGCAGAAGAACTTCATGAGTTGAAACAGAACGAAACATATTCTGTTCCGGAGAATTGGGAGATGTCCCCGCAGTCGGTAGTTACTTACCTGATGGGAGGTAAACTGAAGAATGGATTTGAAGTCTCCCCCAAGTATATAGGCAACCGCCGGTTGATGGAAATTGCCGTAGCAACGCTGGTTACCGACCGCGCCCTGTTACTGTACGGATTGCCCGGTACGGCGAAAAGTTGGGTAAGCGAACACATTGCGGCAGCCATTTCGGGTAATTCCACCTTGCTAGTGCAGGGCACTGCCGGCACGGGCGAAGAAGCCATCCGCTACGGTTGGAACTATGCACGTTTGTTGGCAGAAGGCCCGAGTGCGGGAGCGTTGGTGCAGACTCCGATTATGAAAGCCATGCAGGAAGGTAAAATAGGACGTATCGAAGAGTTGACCCGCATCGGATCTGATGTACAGGATACGCTGATTACGATTCTTTCTGAAAAGACCCTGCCCATTCCGGAGCTGAATGAAGAGGTGCAGGCAATCCGCGGTTTCAATATCATTGCTACTGCCAACAACCGCGATAAGGGAGTCAATGACTTGTCGAGCGCTTTGAAGCGCCGTTTCAATACGGTTATCCTGCCTCTGCCCGATTCCATTGATGAGGAAATAGATATTGTCCGCCGCCGAGTGGAGAGTTACGAAAAGATTATGCAGCTTCCGGCAGAGAAACCGGCATTGGAAGAAATCCGCCGGGTGGTTACCATCTTTCGTGAACTTCGCCAGGGAGCAACGGTCGATGGAAAGACAAAGCTGAAAACCCCGAGCGGAACGCTTAGTACGGCAGAAGCAATCTCGGTGATGAACAATGGTCTGGCGATGGCAGGCTATTTTGGTGACGGAGAGATTCATGCCGAAGACCTTGTTTCCGGTGTTCTGGGAGCTGTGGTGAAAGACCCGGTGCAGGATAAAGTAGTCTGGCAGGAATACATGGAAACGGTTGTCAAGAACCGGGATGGCTGGAAGGATATTTATCGCGCCTCCAGGGATATGATATAATAAGGAAGTAGGAATGGCAACTCATTTATTAGGAATCAGGCATCATGGTCCGGGGTCGTGCCGCAATGTGCTGAACTATTTGCAGGAATTGCAACCGGACTTGATTCTGGTAGAAGGCCCGGCAGAAGGTGAGGCATTGCTCTCCTGTGTGGATAGTCCGCAGATGAAGCCCCCGGTTGCCTTGTTGGCATACCAACCGGATGAACCGCAGAATGCAGTATTCTATCCGTTTGCAGAGTTCTCGCCGGAGTGGCAGGTCATGCGTTATGCTGTGGAGAATCAGGTTCCCTTCCGCTTTTTCGATTTGCCTTTGGCTCATTCGATGGCTCTTCGTAAACAGGCGGCAGAAGCAACGGAAGAAGTGGCAACAGCAGAGGTAGAGAAAGCCTCCGGCGACGCATTCGACTGGCTTGCCCATGCATCCGGATTTACGGATGGGGAGTCTTGGTGGGAAACCATGATTGAGCACCGAAGGGATTCCATTGATATTTTCCAAGCTGTACAGGAAGCTGTGACTGCGCTTCGCGAGGAACTACCGGAGCATACTTCTTCGCGCGACTTGATACGTGAAGCATGGATGCGCAAGATGATTCGTGCGGCGCAGAAGGAGAACTACGAGCGTATCGCTGTTGTTTGCGGCGCGTGGCACGTACCTGCATTAAGCAGTATGCTCAAGGTGAAGGATGACAATGAATTGCTGAAAGGGCTGCCCAAAGTGAAAGTGGAGTGTACATGGATTCCGTGGACGTACGACCGCTTGTCGTTTCGCAGCGGTTATGGAGCAGGAATCGAGTCTCCGGGCTGGTATCATTACCTTTGGCATCATCCCGATGATGACGGTACGCTTTGGGTGAGCCGCATTGCCGACTTGTTCCGCCGGAAGAACATGGATATTTCAGTAGCGCATGTGATTGAAACTGTCCGCCTTGCACAGGCTACGGCTGCTTTGAGGAACCTGTCTCATCCTTCCTTACACGAATATAATGAAGCGGTAACCACCGTAATGGGCTTTGGAGATGACATACTATTGCAAATCATCAAAGAAGAACTGGTTATCAGCAACCGTTTGGGAAGCGTGCCCGACGAGGTGCCCAAAGTGCCTTTGCTGCTGGACATGGAGAAGATACAGAAACGGCTCCGTGTGCCTTTTACGGCCGAAATAAAAGAACTGGTGTTAGACCTCCGCAAACCGAACGATTTGGAGCGCAGTGTCTTCTTCCATCGCCTCCGGTTACTGAACATTGATTGGACATTGCCCGGACAAACGGACGGTAAGGGTACTTTCAAGGAGAAGTGGACCTTGTATCATAAGCCGGAACAGATTGTTCAACTGATAGAAAGGGCTATCTGGGGAAATACTGTGATGGAAGCAACGCAGAACTATCTGGTTAAGCAGATGGTAGATATCAAGCATATTCCCGAACTGACTGTTTTGTTGAACGGAGTGCTTCCGGCAGACCTTCCGGCGTTGGTAGAAGCTATGACTGTGCAGTTGGATAATCTGTCTGCCGCCTCTACGGATATCCTGGAGATGATGGAGGCAGTGCCCGGTCTGGTGAGTATAGTCCGCTACGGGAATGTGCGTAATCTTGATTTCTCTAAAGTGGGTACGATGCTTGAGGCTATCATAGCCCGTATTCTGGCGGGTGGAGTGCTGGTATGCATTCATATTGATGAGGAGGCGGCAAGTGATATCCTGGATAAACTGGCGGCTACGGATTATGCGCTTTCTATTCTCAACCGGGAAGAATTGAATGGGATGTGGCTTAGTTTCATTGGCCAGATGCGTACTTCTGCGGGTGTACATCCGTTGTTGTCCGGTTATGCTACCCGGTTATTGAATGATAAGGGGGAGATTTCGGTAGAGGAAATGGAGGCTACGCTGAGCTTTTATTCGTCAGTGGGTAACTCTCCGGCGGATATGGCATACTGGTTTGAAGGGTTTTTGCGTTCCTCAGGTTCCATTCTTCTGTTGGATGACCGGCTTTGGAATTTGGTGAATAACTGGGTGTGTGCGCAGGAGAAGGGAGTGTTTATGGAGCTGCTTCCTGTCCTGAGGCGTACCTTCAGCCAATTCACCTCTGCCGAACTGCGCAAGTTGGGGGAGAAGGCGAAGAATGCGGGGGCAATGTCCGCTCAACATTCTGCGGGAATCGCTGGCGCGGGTGATATGCATCTGAACCGGGAAGAAGCGAAGAAGGTAATCCCCGTGATTCGTCAGTTATTGGGGCTTGAGACAATGAGGAATTGATAATATATAGAGATACTCCTGTTTGTGAGACAACTAAATTCTCATTATCGTGCTATGGATATGACCAATCATTTATAAAATCAAAAGAAAACATGGAAGAAGAAATGCTGAAAAGATGGCGCTTGATACTGGGCGGAGATGAAGCCGACGGAACAGGAGTGACCTTGAACATGGAGGAGCAACGCATGGACCGCTCCCTGCAAGCAGTATATGATAGCGACAAGAGGGGAGGACTGGGATCATCAGCTCCTAAAGTAAGCCGATGGTTGGGCGATATCCGCGAGTTCTTTCCGCAGACGGTGGTGCAAGTCATTCAGCGGGATGCCATCAAGCGATTGAACCTCACCAGCCTGCTTACCGAAAAGGAAATGCTGGAAACAGTTGTTCCCGATGTCCACCTGGTGGCAACCTTAATGTCACTGAGCCGGGTGATTCCCGAAAAGAATAAAGAAATGGCCCGTCAGGTAGTCCGCCAAGTGGTGGATGAGCTGCTCCGGAAACTGTCGGCACCCATGCAACAGGCAGTGACCGGAGCCTTAAACCGCTCAAGCCGTCGCCGGAATCCGCGTTATAATGAGATAGACTGGAAAACGACCATCCAACGGAACCTGAAGAACTATCAACCGGAGTATAAAACAGTTATCCCCGAAATACGTATCGGGTACGGACGTAAAAGAAGAGCGTTGAAAGACGTCATCCTGTGCCTGGACCAGAGCGGTTCGATGGGTACTTCGGTGATATACTCCGGGATATTCGGTTCCGTATTGGCATCTATCCCGGCAGTCACTACCCGGATGGTAGTTTTCGATACGGCTGTAGTAGACCTGACGGAGGATTTGCAAGACCCTGTCGACCTGCTGTTCGGCGTGCAACTCGGAGGAGGAACAGATATCGCCCGGGCGCTAACCTATTGCCAGGGAGTGATTACCCGCCCGCAAGACACCGTGCTGGTATTGGTGACCGACTTGTACGAAGGAGGAGATGCCCGGGAGATGAGAAAGCGGTTTGTGTCGTTGGTCAATAGCGGTGTGCAACTGATTGTGCTTCCGGCATTGAATGACGACGGTGCACCATCGTACGACAAGAACCATGCAGAATTTCTGGCTTCCATCGGCGTACCTACATTTGCCTGTACCCCGGATAAGTTTCCGGACTTGATGGCCGCTGCCCTCAGCAAGCAGGATATAGGTATGTGGGTATCCCAGATGCAATAACACGTATGGTCAGCTTTTCAACTTTTCCTTCTGCAACGCCTCTTTCAATATCCGTTTATCCAATATCCTTTCCTTGGCTTTTATTAGGTACAAGGCGCATCGCCGCACCACATTGGTGATGGAGCCACCGGAGAGTTCCGTTTCGGCGGCAAGAGCGATTAATTCGCCCTTATCCCCGCCCAGCCATTGCGTGGGGAGCATCTTCCCCCACAACTCGGCACGCAGTTCCGGTGTGGGCATCGGAAAGTAAACCACCGACTGGAAACGGCGCGAGAACGCTTCGTCGATGTTGCTGCGCAGATTGGTGGCCAGGATAATTATACCGGGGAAGTCCTCTATCCGTTGCAGCAGGTAAGCCACTTCCTGATTGGCATGCCGGTCGTTGGAGCTATTTGTGGAAGTACGTTTGCCGAAGAGGGCATCCGCTTCGTCGAAGAAGAGAATCCAGTTCCGGTTTTCGGCAAGGTCGAACACCCGGGCAAGGTTTTTCTCCGTCTCGCCGATGTATTTCGATACAATCATGGAGAGGTCTACGCGGTACACGTCCATTCGGTTCTTCTTGCCCAGTAGGGTTGCCGCCAGTGTCTTTCCCGTGCCGGGAGGGCCATAGAACAGGGAACGGTAGCCCGCCTTCAGGAAACGGGACAGTCCCCAGTCCTCCATGATGGTCTTTCCGGAGGAAATCCAGGTGTTTATCTCTTCCAATTCGGCTTCCACCTGATAGTCCAGTACCATGTCCTCCCAGTCCAGTTCGGTGGTGATACGTTTGGCGGGGAAACCGATGTTGTAATCCGGTTTGTACTCTGTGTCAAGCAGTACACGACTCAGGAACTCTTCCGTTACACGCAACTGCCCGCTCAGGAACGGTTCGCCTTCGCCCGCGCCTTCCAGCCGCAGGATGTTGCTGCGGTAGAACCAATGGTCGCGTCCGAACAAGTGTGCTACTTCCTTCCGCTTCTCTATATCTTCTCTGGCGAGGATGAACAAGGCCGTTTCGCCCGTGGGCAGGAAGCCACTGTGCGACAAACCTTTCCAGCCGCCGAACTCGGTGTATTGGCGGTCGAAATCCTTGTTCTGCACAAAGAAGATGTCCAGTGCCTGTGGACAGACATGGGGCATGAGGGCGAGCATCACCACGACATGCTCATCGAAGCGGATGTCCGGGTTGTCCGTCACTTTCTCCATCCAGCCGTTACGAGGTGGCCGTACCTCTTCCAGTCGACCGTATTTGCACTCCTGCCGGAAGTAAAGCTGGATGGCGACGGTCAATGCCTGGTTAAACCATTCGATAGATTCACGCATAACTCCTTTAACTCCTGATTCGCATTATTAAAGGCTGTTTGCCCTTGCACCCATTATGTCCGCTTCATGTTCCAGACCGATGTTGTCATTCACCGGTATTCCGCCCACTTCCATGGTTGGATTCACACGACCTGCCATCTGTTGCGCCACGTGCCATGCCTCATGGGGTAGGTGCTTTTCCTGTCCCGGGCCTACATGGATGTCTGTACCTTGCGTATAGGCAAGTGCCTGTATCGTAGCCGGTTTGTCCGAATTGTAATGCACCCGTACATCATCCATCGCAAAGCCTGATAAATCCTCAATTCCGGTTTTCAGATTATCCGGTATGCCGGTTTCATTTTTTTTCTGCACCGGCTCCTCGAACTTTCCCTGCATCAATTCTTCATCCTCCTCGCGCTGAAGCGGTTGTCCGAACTTTCCTTGCAGGGTATCTTCTTCGTCTTCTCCCATCCGTTGCAGGGCCGGGCTTATCGGACGGTTATCCACAAATTGCAAAGCGCCGCTACCTTCCTGCTTCTGCTGGATGGTGCGTGCCGTCTTTTCCTGATATACTTTTTCTGTTTCCATACGATATCCATTTATATGGTTTATATAATGTCTTTATCTCAACTTTCTCTTGTTGCCGACTTGTGGCATCAGGGAAGTTCCTGTTTCTCGTTCCATACCACCTGAATGTATTTCTTGAGCCACGGCAACCGTATCTTCCTGAAGCTCCATGATACGGAATTGAGCAGGATGTCGTGAGTCTTTTTCTCTACCGACAACGACCACTGTTCCTCCTGCTGTTCCAATGTTCCGTTGCGGGCGATGAAGCTCTGACGGAATCCTTCTACCGATGTGCCGTTCATTTGCGACCAGTAGGCCTTTATACTTGTCACCATGGAATCGGCGGTTTGTTTTTCCTCATCGGTAAGTGGCAGGTACTTCGGGAGGGGAATGTGCCGGGACAACCCGGTAAGCAACCGGTTGAAGACCAGTTCTGTCTCCCGGTATTCCCGTTCCTCCCCGTAAACAACGTATTGCAGCAGGAACACGGCACGGATTTTCAGAGTCGTATTCTTGAGCGAATTCCGCTCTTCGTCCAGATAGCCGAGCATACCGAACAATCGGATAAACCAGGGGGTGAACAGACAAAGACCGGCATTGCCTACGAGGAAGAACTCCGGTACCTTATCTATGACAGGCATTACATCTTCTTGAATTTTCAGTTCCGCTTTGACTCGTCGGACGGTTTCTTCCACTTCTGATTCTCCTTGCCCTTGCAGGGAAACTACTGTCTGCACGAAGAGGCGAATCTTTTCCTCCGGACTGCTGTACGACCATTCCTCTTCCTTTTTCCCGGTTGCCATATAGGTGCTCCATGCCAACCGTTGTTCTTCTTCGTCCAAGCGTAATACTTCCGTCACTTGTCGGAGCAGTTCCGCCGTATACAGAGGAAGGCTTGCCCGGATTTTAGCTACTTCTTGCTCTTCTTGCCCGCTATCTTCCTGTTGTTCCGGCTTCGGTATGATTTCTTCAGACAGTTGCTTCCACCCGGTTTCATTGTGGTAGTCTGTTTGTCCTGTATATATATGGTATAGGAAAGCAAGGAACTTCTCTATAATCTCCCTCTCCGTCAGTGTACGTTCCAAGGTGTCCGCATCCTGCATATAAAGCAGCAAGGCTTTTGACAGGGCCGAAGATAAAGGGATACCGCTTGCCGTAAGGAATGGAAACGCATCCGCATTTTGTTCAATCCGCTCTATCGTCCTTGACAAGACCGATGCCTGATAAAAGCTGACCTTTGCCATACCTTGTTGCAACACGGACACAGGCAGATTGTCGGTTACCGCATCAGGTATGCCCTCTTTTGGTACTGTTTTGCGGAGCAACGCCATCCATTCCTGTGTATTCTCCGTAACTGCTGTTTGCAGTAGCTCACGCTTACGCTCGGCAGGCTCGGATGAGTCTTCCAACCATGCGGTAAAACCTTCCGTTGTATTCCAGCGCTCTTCAAACAGTATTTGGGATTCCACTTTTTCCCCGGTTGCTTTCTGTTTCATAATAGCAGGCTGTCGCAACAGGGAAAGCTGCATAAATATCCGGTACAGTTCCCGGTTGAAATATCCGTCATACACGGGAGAACCGTCCGGCTGGCTGGCTTGTAACTCATAGATGTCGTTCAACACATCTTTATAATAGGTATGACCGAACACTTCCAGCAGGAAGTCCAAGGTCAGTTCCACTTTGGAAAGGTAGGGTGAATCGCTTCGTTTGCGGATAAATGTCAGCAGGCGGTGGTGCAGGTGGCGGATGAACTCTGCCTTGCCGCCGAACATGGCAAGCCCGTTGAAGGGATAATATTGGATGAGCCATTCATACAGATAATGCCAGTAGGGAGGAAGGTCCACTTCGGCGTGTTCCTTCATCTCGGTCTGCATGAGTTGCCGGACAGTCGGGCTGTCGAGCAAGACCGTCATGCTGTGCAGTTCCTCGTCACTTCCTACCTTGTGGATGAAGCGCACGGCGATACCGGGCTTTTCCTCCAGTATCAAAGCAAGGAAACGGTGCTTTTCCTGCAAGCCTGCGGAGGGTTCGGCAAGCGCGGTAGTGTAAATCCGGAGGTGCATCTCCACGTTGTCCGTCTGCCATAACAGGCGGCGCAAGGCATGTTCCCGTCCTAAGCAAAGGAGGGTGGCATTCTGTATGAAGGGCATATAGATAGTGGTGGATTGTGAGAGCAACCACTCAGCCTCTATCGACGGGTTGAAGTCACCGTCTGTCCACTCCGGCTTTGGAAAGCCATGTTCCAGGAAGAACAGCAGGTTGTCCCGGCGGGAAGCAGCACTCTTTTCCACCTCGTCTGCAGTCCGTATATTCAGGGAGGACAATGCTTTCAGCAGTTCTTCCCTCAATCGCCGGGGAAATTCACTGTGAAACTCCTCTTCCGGGATGTTACCCAGGTTCAGTTCCAGCCGTTCAATCTCGTACAACACCTTTTCTTTGTCGTAGGTGGTGCAGCATTCCTCCACCACTTGTTCGAAGCAGCGGTGGCAAAAGTCGTCCCAGTCTGCATACAGTCTGTGTGCGAATACTTCGTCCGGGGCGGTAAACTCAAAAGATATGTGGTCAATTAGTATCATCTGATTTATCTTTTTTCGTTGTAGGGTTCAATAACTCGTCCATGGCTAATAGCAGCAGTTTTTTATAATCTCCCATACGGCAGTTTGTCAGCGAGTGTATCCACTGATGATAGTAACTTTCAAATCTTTTCATGCTGTGCTCATTAAGCCAGTATATCTCGACGGAAAGATGCGCCGGAAGGAGGCAACGCAACAAGTCCTTGCAATTTTCCCGGAAACGGGGCGAGTGGAAACGCCTGGTCCAAGCTGGAAGCACAAGTATCAGCCGGAATGGTCTGTCGGTGTCAGCCAGTATAGGCTCCACAATATAGACCGTCTCGCACGCACGGTTCAGTTCGCGCAGGAAACGCCGCAGGATGTTTGCCAGCGTATTCAGCCGTTCCCGGCTTCCTGCACTTCCCAGATTGATCCAGCCGTTCCGTTCCCGGTTGCGGTACATCAGCATGTATTCTTCCTTGCCGAGTTGCACTGTCCGGTAATTCTCCAGGTCTGTTCCGCCCCGGAACAGGTCACCGCTGATCCGGTTTACATTGAAATAGCCCAGTTCCGAACGCATCATCTCATATTCCCTGCGCTTTTCCGCCTCGTCCGCCGCAAGTTCCTCGTAATTGATTTTGTCCACCTTGTCTTCTTCCAGCATACGTTCGTCGATAAGCAGAGAGTCAATTCTATCCGTCAATGATATTTCGGCCTTATCCACAATGCGCAGGTTGTGCTTGGGCAATACGTTGCTGACGGTATATTCGTCGCTCTTCTCAAGACCCAGCAACCGGCAAAACCATTCCTTTACCACCGGTGTGTCGCTTTCTTCCTTACGGGGCAGGATGTCTCTTGCCCGCGAACGGTTACCGGTCAGCCGGGCGACATGGCGCAGGAAATTCATTCTCCTCCGCAACGTGCCTTCCTCTGTCTCGCCGTAGCAGTTCTGTTCCGACAGCCAGGCGGGGTGGCTTTCCACACCATATAGCTTGTCGAGGAAGTCCAGATACTGTTTTTTCAGCGCACGGATGCGCCGGTCGGTCAGGTTTGCGGCACCCTCCGTTTCGATGGAGAAGATGCGGGGCAGTTCCTTCACTTCCTGCAGCCCGTCCTGTATCACTTGGTCATACAATTTTAAATAGCTTTCAAAGGCGGTTTGTTCTTGTCCTTCCTTTCCGGACAGGCGATAGCAGACCGGGAAGTCACCAATAACGGAGTCGTGAGCAAAGATGTCGCGGTAAACGGTATCCGGAAGGCTCCAATGATATTTTTGTCCTTGCTCCGTCCGGTTGGGCTGTCTGTGCCGCCTTGCCTGGTATAGTGCTTCCAGCTGGGTACGGAAGATGGCGAGGTTCGATTCCACCTCGAAGCGTCCCTGACGGATACGGACGTGCAGTTCCTTAGCTTCCGTGGGTATTTGCAAGCCGAATCCTTCCAGGAAATTCGTCTGTGGCTCTCCGTCCTTCATCAGGTAGCAGGTTGTGAACGAACGTACCCCTTCCACCGCACGGAGTTGTTTGTAGAGTTCGTGTTCGGTCTGTTGCAGTTCAGGAACCACCGGACGCACGACATCAGTCACGCCTTCCAGCCACTCTTCGGGAGAGATGCCGGAATTTACCGCTTCATCGGGAGTGGAAAGCCGTACCGTACCGGAGAGGTAACGCAAGATAGTACTATATATCCTGGCAAGTACGACGGACGCGTCCTCTCCCGGTTTTATCTCGAACTCAGCATGAAATTCCAGTTCATCGGGTTTCAGTATCTTCACTTCGTCCGACAGGTACTCGCACAGGTTACGGTGTTGATGGAACAGGGCTTTTATCTGTTCGCACACCGTTTTCTCGTCTTCCACCCCGAAGGGAGAAAGCAATGCTTTAATGGTATAGCCGCCGGTCTGCCGGTTGCATACCAATTGTACATCGTCTATTTCGGGGATATGGGTAAGGAAGAGCTTGCGGTAATCCTCCACCGTAATGGGCTGGGTGGTATAGACCTTCTCCGGTGGGAAGAGACCGAGCCGTTCGGGGGCAAATGTGCCTCCCTTTTCCGCACAATAGTCCGTCAGGGGGAAGCCCAATTTATAATCCAGTTCCGTCAGGGCATGATTCGTGATGTCGCCTACGGTCACGCCGGGATCATGTACGTTGTAGTCTGTCCATACCTTGCCCGACAGCCGCTGCACTTCTTCCAACATCTGTGTTTGCAATTTCGTGTAGAGGGCATCCTCTTCGGCCTGCTGCGCTATGTAGGGTTCTTTCTGCTCGTCCATTACTTGATTTCTATTCATAAGCTATCTTAATCATAAAGTTTTTTCCGATTTCGGCTTCTTCGATGCCGTCACTGGGAGAGAGCAGTCCGATTCTTATTTCCGGTAGCAGTGTACTCCACGGCTTGCTGCCTTTAAAGACGTAGTCTTCCGTTTCCACATCCACATTGGGCAGGCTGATTCCGCCGACTTCCAGCGAAACCAGCCGCAACAGATCTTCGTGATTCGCCATCCACGTGTGCAGTTCCTTGTAGGAGAAACTTCGCCCCGAGTCGGGAATCTCCTTTTTCCGGTACCACGGAGAGATGCACTCCTGTGCCAGCACCACCAGTTGTCGCAATACTTTGCTTTTGTCTTGTACCTTATCGCGCAGCACCACCTTGCAGTTTACCGTTATCTTATCATACTGGGGATTGACCACTTTCAGCAAAACGAAAGGCGATGTGTACCGGCTTACCGTCCGTTGTATCTCTTCGAGTTTCCAGGCCGGGGAGAGGAAGTAGCGGCTGTCCTCCATGCGGCTGAATACCACGATATGGATGTCCGATGGGGTATTCTCTTGGGGAATGGCGATGCACTGCGCCTTGTCCACTTCGGGGAAATGCTCCAGCACCAGTTCCTCGTAATCCTTCATCGTGACGGCTCGGTGACGGTTGTGCAGGCGCATCTGTTGCCGCACGGCATGTTGCGTCTCCGTCTCGGCTGTCCGTCCCCCGAAACCGGGCAGAGGCTGCGTGATACTTTCGATTCGTTCGTCAATTTCTTCCAGTTCCTGAAGGGTTCCGGCGGGTAGCGGTGTACCGTCACCATCCACGGCGGTCACTTGGATGCAGTTCATCCAGATGCCCCGTATGGCAAGGCAGGCGGACACATTGCCCGTTAATGCGGCACGCAGCCACAAGCAGCCTTGCCGGTCCGTATAGTTGTTATTGATCTTCTCCGGCAGGGTTATCTCGATGAAACCGCTTTGCGTCAGTCCGCAGGTCTCTTCCGCTTGAACGGATTCGTGGCTGATGGTTTGCCAGCCGGTTCCGTTCCACAGTTCCCAGTCTGCTTTTACGTTTTGCCCGGGTTGCGGACTGCCGAAGGGAATGCGTTCCTTGGGCAATGCCGTGTCGATGTACATCCGCACTTTGCCTTCTCCCGCGGCACGGGTGAAGGCAAACAGAACCAAATGTTCCGCCGGAGCGGGAAGCAGGAAGGGTTGTATCTCACCCTTGTCGACAGCTTGCGGCTCTTGTGCCGACCAGCCGGTGATGCGGCTCAGCCGGATGGTGGGGTCTTTCCAGTCCGCCTTGGCAATGTATGACAGTTCCACATCGGCAAGTAGCGGTTCGGAAGGTTCCTGCGGGATTTCCTTAAGCTCCTTCTTCTTGCAGCAGATGTTGTGCATCAACACTTCCATGAACCGTTTGCGGCGGCTGTTGTTTATCATCACTTCCATGAACCGTTTGCGGTAGGCTTCCATGCCGAAACCAATGGCGGGAGATTCTAAGGTGACACGGAAAAGACCTTCTTTGTCGCAGTGGTCTCCGTATTCATTGGAATCTTCTTTTTCATTGGAAATAAAAGAAATTTCCGCCTTGTCCATATTTCCGTCCGCATCGAAGCGGAACAGTCTTTGTTCTTCGCCGCAGCGCTTCCACCTGCCGTCTTGCCGGTATCCGACTGAGACGGTGAACAAGTCCGCATGGGTATCATATTCCTTATACAGCCTGTTGAATTCCGCTTCCGTTCCGGGCAGGTTCTTCCACGTGCCTTGCAAACGGACTTCCTGCAAAGGTTTCAGTCCCATTTCCATACTGCCGAAAAGGAACGATGCACCGCGTCCCCCTTGTATGCCGAAAGGCTGGAAGGGTTGCGCGATGTCCGCCTCTCCCAGTTCGTTCTTCAAGGTGAAATTACGGATACCGGTCACTTCCGCCTGTATTTCCACGTTGTCAATGCTCAACCGGCTTGCCCATCGGGGCTGGTCAGTCAGAAGCCGCAGGGCGGGATATTCCGTTGCCATGCCGTGTATTTCCTCTGTACAGGCGGTGGGGACCGCCTCTTCCTGCCCGATGGTAAAGTGGACAACAAGCTGCCCGTCCTCTATGCCGTACCGGCACGTCCGTTCCGTCCATCCTTCCTCACTGCTTAGTTGCAGTGCAAGGGCATCCGCCGGGAAACTGTCGGGCAAAACGCTGTTGCCGGTCAATGAAAAGAGAACCGTCACTTTCCGTTTCCCTTCCTCCAGCACCAGCATGGGCGACTCGATTTGCCAGCCGATATATAATGCTTTGCCGTGAGCGAACGGTTGTTCTGTTCCTTGCAGCAGAGGGTGTTTGTAGAGCACTTCCTTGTCCGGATAGACTGCATCCGCCTCCACACATTGCATTGGGCTGATGTACTCTTCTTTCTCCGTCTTATAAACCGATTCTGCTCCGGCAGGGAACGCCGTTCCTGTCGGCAAGGTGAAGCCTTCCGCTTCTGAGGTGATGACTACATAGGCATGGTCCGGCTCGGCGGCTTTCGGCTTGGCGTGCAGGATTTCCCGGAGATAGATGCCGGGCAGCGAGGCAAGGCGATGGTTGAAAGTATCGGTGATGTCGCTGTAGCTTTTCAGATAAGCCAGCAACAAGGCCAGTGCAGGTTCCGTATCTCCGCTTTTCTCCGCCTGTTTTGTATAGCGGTCTGCCTGTTCCTGAATGGCAGTCACGGTGCGGAGCATCCGGTAATAGTCTTCCTTCTTCGCTACATTGCCATCGGGCAAGGCGGCTTTCAGACTGTCATCCAGTTTTTGAGCTGTCTTGACGGCAATGCTGTCGCTATGTCCCGACTTCAAACTCTGGAGGATATAAGTCTCCAGACGTCGGCTCCAGCTTTCGATATCTCTCCTGAGCTTCTCCGCATAGCGTGCCACATCCGCTGTGCCTTGTGCACCGGAAAAACTCTCGCCATAGCCCGACAGTTGCTTGCGGCTGATGTCGGCAAGCACGCTTAGCACGTGGTTCTCCAGAAGAGGACACAACGTGCCGCCCGACTTTTCCAACCGGTGTAGCAGGACGTGCCGGTCGGAGGTTAGGATCTGGAAGCCGTCCAGCCTTGCTTGACCGGCTTCGTAGTCGGTGCGGAGGGTGCCGCTGTGCCTGTTGTTCATTGCCATTGTCAATCTATCATTTTTATATCTCAATGTTTTCTGCGTTCTTCAATTCTTGGGAAAAAGAAATCTCAATGTTGCTACCCCTGAACTCTGTTAAGTAGAATTTGGAGGCGGAATGGGCAAAATGAACGATAAAAAATATTTTCTACACTCCCGATCTGCATGATAAAAGCAACTCTATTATTCTTTTTTCCCAATATGTCAAAGAACACTATTTCTCAATATAATTCGATCATCCATATGTATCAAGATATAGCGGATTACAAATCCGACGGAACGGGATCTCATTAGAAACAATACCTAAAACTCTATTTTTGTATAACTCCCCCTATAATCAGTTACTGTCGTATTTCTAAGACCTAAAACACTTGATGTATTGCGATTCCTTCTATGATTAGCATCAAAATGATTCGCTAAAGGTGTCGCTGGTAGTACACCAATATTATCACGTATTAATCGCTCTGTTCTATTATCGCCCTCAATCCACTCCGTACCCCAACGGCTTGTCATAGCGGCACCTAAATTTCCTTTCACAGTAAAATCGCCGTATATAGAAGGCGTTTCCATACCTGACAAATTGCGTAATTCACGTTTGAACTTTTCTGCATAAGAAGAGCCATCTCCAAGAGTTCCAAGAAGTCCTGGCTCTCCTGTATGGCATCCATCTAAATAAATTTGCCCACTGTAACCAACAGGTAATATGCGCGAATTAAAAATTCCTCTAGCTAACATAGCAGGTGTTCTAAATGCAAAAATAGGGACGTAACGGGCACCATGGGATACTATAATAAGTGTTTCATTAACTCCTATAGTTCCTATTTGCCCCAAACTATTCGCTACTGGAGAAGGAGCAGGGGCAGCAATCATTGCAGGAGGAATAACGCCATGTCTCAAACCTCTTTCGTATTGTTTTTGGTCTCTACCAAGACGTAATGATATATAATGTTTTCGCCTATTGACATTCTGAGCATCTGTGGTTAGATGGGTGGGTGAAGAAGGAAGCAATTCAATTACTATCGTTTTAACTCTCTGAATAGTTTTATTAATATTATTGTCTGCGATAGCTGCGCGTTGTAATATTAAGGGGATAATAGTTGCATTTTTTCTGATATCTTTCATTTTAAACTGCTGCACACTTTTCCCATCCGATTTCCCAATCACCCGACTGATCTGTCTTTTATATTCTCTTCCTACATACATAACTGTCACATTTTAAAGTTACTACTATTCCTTATTCTGAAAGGAAGACCAGCCACCCTGCGAGCAGGGCGGCTATCTCTTAATTTCAAGATTCACCCCTGTCTTCTGCCATGCGGGTGTGTATTGCACCAGAGACGCCAACTAGGACGGACTGAATGTCTCTATCTGATATAGTGGAAATCCGCGTCAGGTCGCAGGCGATGGTTGTCGTTTCCATAGGTCTACCCAGCACGATGGCTTGGGGGGTAATAGACCTTCTGCTGTTCATCTTACGTTTTTTTGTAAAATGGCATAGTTGTAATTTTTCAAGTGTTATACATTCATTCCTTCATTCAGATAAAACGGATAAACCATATTGTTGCGGTTGTTGGTGCGAACCACGGTGTAGGTGAGCCGTATCAACAGCACACCCTTCTCCGGTTGCTCCTCAAACGATACATCTTCCAGAGTGATGCGCGGCTCGAAGAGAATAATGGCTCGCGTGATGTCATTGCGCATCCGTACCGTGGTTTCCGTGGTTATCGGCTCGAAAGTGTATCGGCGCAGAGGGCATCCGTAGTCGTAGCGGTTCACCCGTTCGCCGGGCGAGGTGCTGAAGAGGATGCGCAGGCTTTCCTCGATGTCCTGCTCATAGGCGGACATCTTTATGCCGCTATCCGTCAGCACGGGCGGGAAGCTCCAGCCACGACCGAGGAAGGCATCGGCATTCAAGAGGTGTCTCAAGTCGTCCATATTGCTATCCTCCAATCATCACCGTGGGGCATCCTGAAACTATCGAGCCGCCATGCGCCGTGGTGTCACCCATGCGGGCTGCGGGTTTACCGCCAATCATCACCGTGGACGAGCCTTTTATAATGCTATCCGGTGGCCCTACGCAGATGCACGTATCGCCTACGACGGCTGCGGGCAATTTCCCTATCAGTACATTCGGCACACCGGGACCCACTATGGGACCGCCCACGTGCGGAATCGGCGAGGGAAACGCCGGAGTCTGCATGGGGCAGGTGTGCATATCGGTTAATCTTGCTGCTGGAGGCATGGTTGTATAATTGAAAGTTGAGAATAGAGAGTTAAAAATTTGTTTCTTTTCATTGTCTATAAACTATTATCCGTTGTACATTAGTTGATCATTACTGTTGGGGCTTTTACAATGGCCTGGCCGTTTGCTGTGAATTTCGCTATGGCACCATCGACCATTGCTTCTATTTTTGCCTGCACTTTCACATTCAGCCCTCCCAGACTGACGTCCTGCTTAGCGGTTTCACTGAGTTTCATCCCGGCATCTATCGTGATGTTGCCCTTAGCTTTCAGCGTTATGTCTTTGGCAGATGTGAGGGTGATGCCTCCACTGTCCATCTTGATTTCATTCTTATGCTGGTCAGAGAGACGGATATGCTTTCCGTCGTCGCTGATTTCCACTGTGTTCTTTCCGGGGGTGGAGACTGTTATAGCTTTCTTCTCCTCGTCGAACTCAATGCGCATCTTCTCACGTGTGACGAAGGCTTTCTTGTTATTCTTCGCCTCGTACTCGTAGGGCGGCTTGTGCTTCTCGCTATACAGTGAGCCGAGAATCACGGGATGTCCGGGATCTTGGTTCACGAAGCTCACCAATACCTCATCGCCCGGTTCGGGCAGGAAGAACAAACCTGTGCCACTGGTGGCGTAGGTCGTGGAGAGGCGTGCCCAGAGCAGTTTGCTTTGACCGTTCAGCCACGGCAGTTCCACCTGTATGCGCTGTTCTTTCAGCGGGTCGCCGTCCAGCTTTCTCACCACAGCCGAGTGCAAACCCAGTATGCCGGGCAGGAAACCTGCGGCGGAGGGAGACACCACGTCCGTTTCATTGGTGATGTTCAAGGGCGAGATGCCTGCACCGGCTTCGGTGATCCATTCGTTGTCGCAGATGGTGTGTATCACCGCACCGACAAACAGGTTGCCGCCAAACCGTTTGCCCAGCCCTTTCAGTTCAATCATGCAGCCGGGCTTCGCTTTGGCGGAGCCGTAAAAGCTGACGGAACCTTGATAGCGTGCCAGTCCGGCTTTCAGTGCCATGCTGTCCGCCCATTGCTTCAATGCTTTCTCGTCTGTGGGCGCATCGGTTTGCAGCAGCAGGCTGTTACCGGAGGTGATGTTCTTGGGCTGCAGGTCGCCTTGCTTGTTGAGCAAGGGGGAGGAAGCGGAAACCCGAACCATCTTCTGTGTCTTGGGACACCACGACACGGCTTCGTATTGCGTGAACTGGTCGTCGGAGGAGAGTTCGAGGTCGAGGGCGATGATGTCCGTGCCGTAGGTCACCGTCAGTACGGGCGAGCTGCTTACATCGGGTTTCTTAACCTTTATCTTATTGCCTTCGGTGAAGACAAACAGTCCGCAGGCATCGGCACGTGAGAGGGCGAAGTCCCAGTCCGAGCAGTAATACTGCATCAGTGTGGGGTGCTGATAAGAAGTGGCATCCACATCTACGCTGCCGTAGGCGGCGAGTACTTCCTTGATGATGTCGCTGTCATTCTTCTTTTCGAAGATACGGTTCTTGCGCCCCTGGGTGGCAGCGTAGGCGTTGTCGCGGCACTCCACCATCATATAAGAGCGGAAGTCCTTTTCTGTGAGGATGCGCAGCCCGGTGATGATGCCATCGAACAGTGTTTCCTCCTTATCTACTTCGCCTGCGTCCAGACGGATACTGTTGCCCGGCTTGAACAGCGAGTCGTCACTTTCATCGAAGGTCTGCTTGTCCATGTTTCCGACATTGAACGTCAGCGTCGCCTTGCCGATTCGGTTCAGTTCCAGTCGCACCGAAGCTGATACCAGTGAATAGGTGTCTTTCAGCTTGCTGCCATTCACATAGACGGAACAGGACAGTACGCGGTCTTTATTTACCGAAGGTGATTCTACCATAATTTCTTTATCCTTTCTTTAACATCGGCATCAGGAGTTGCGTACCTGCCGGTATGTTCCTATAGCCGTTCAGATTATTAAATCTTGCGACTTGCCCCACTAAGAGCGCATCACCATATACTTCGTAGCAGAGGGCGGAGAGTGTCTGCCCTTCATTCAGTGTGACCAACCGCGACACGTCAGGCGAATGCTTGGAGAAGTGTTTCTTTTCCTCCTTCTGGTTGCAATAACCCGTCAGTGTCACTTTCAGTTCGGCGCGGAGCGGGATGCCGTCTGCATCGAACAGGGTGTATTCCGTGTCCAGTGTCTTGAGCTGTCCGAAGAACGTGATGTCGCCGTACTGCACCTTGACAAACGAAGGGCGATGTCCTTCGGTGTTGTAGTCGTACAGTCGCTCCTCGATAGCATCCACCATGTCGTGCACCGGTTTCTTCTCGTCGTCATCGGCCATGGCAGTCATATCCAGCAGACACTCGAAACTGAACGTTTCAGGCTTGTAGCGCACATAGACATTTGATCCGTTCAGACTGCCCAATTGCTTGTCTTCCGCATAAACGATTCCTTTGCCAAGCTTCACCTTGTTCGGATTGATGGGGAGATTCAATGCGGATTTGCATTCGCTGTTGAAACTGTCGTCCCTATAGGCGGTGATGGTCATCTTTCCCATTTCGTTTTTGTTCTTTATATGTCACTACCTTTCGTTCTTCTTTCGCTGCCACCGCCGGGTGAAGGGCTGCCACTGCTGGGTGGATAGCTGTTTGTTGCTTTCTCCGGCAAACAGTCCCTCCGTTACACGGCTTTCTATCTTCCGGAACAGTTCCTCCGAAACTTCCGCTTCTGTGACGATTCGTTTCTCTACAACGGTGCGGACATGCATTTCCTTGATTATTATCGGCATAATTTCTTATTTTACACGTTCCAAACGGGCATAGGCCAGTTCGATAGTTTCTATTGCCATTTCACTCTTGTCGGAAGCAAAGTTGCCCAAGCTCCATTTCATTGGATAGACATTTACACATTGCCACGAGGCGTGGGGCTTTCCGTCTATATCCATCAGATGAATGACCATATCGTAAGTCATAATAGCTTGCATATCTCTGTCCTTCCTTGCGGAAGAGATAAAGTCATGGCACTCCTTCAGCCATTTGGCCAGTGCACCGGACATAGGCCCCAGAGGACGCTTCAATGTCATATTCGTCGGATAGGTCAGTCCGGTAGGAACAGCCTGGAAGCTCCCGTTATTCCCCCGGTAGACCCTTTTACCCAAATCCCACGACAATCCGCCAATTTCCAGGAATGAAGCTTGGAAGTTGGTACCTCCCATCCGTTGGAAATTCACCTGAAAGTAAAAAGCAACGGATGGAATCCATTTAACAGTGGATTGTGATGCGGGAGAATCAGCCATATCACTATGTTGAAATATTCACACCTTCGTGTGCCAGTACCAATGTCTCGATGGCGGCAGTGTTGCCGTCCGCCTTAAAGCCTTCCACTGTAATCTTCTTGGGCCAGGCGTTCACTACTACCCACGTCTTCACAACCCCGCCCGATTCGTCGAGCAGGTTGACGGTGACAGTTTCGCGCTGGATGGTATTCAGCTTCACTTTATTGATCCAGTCCCACATTGCCTTGTCGTCCTTGAAGATGCCTTTCTTCAACGTCACGTCACCGGCCTTTCTTAGCCCCGGCATTTTCTGCTTGGTGAACACCGGGCTGTCACCGGCACGGTACTCAATGGTATCGTATTCCATCTCAAGTCCCGACACTTCACTGCATGACATATCCCCTACATTCGTAATGGAGATTTTGAAATAAAAACTCGGCAACGGCCACGCCTGTGTACTTGCACTCTGTGCTGTTCCATTATCTGCCATAATATATTGATTTTTTTATTGTTGCTACTATAGTTAACTCTTCTGCATCTGCTGCTGGAAGGTGATTTCGATGAACTCTGCCGGACGGCTGACTGCCACCAGCACCGTGATGCGCATAATGCCATCCAGAATATCTTCGGCTGTCATCGTGTCGCCCAGCCCCACGTGCACCTCGAAGGCGTCTTCGGGAGTCGCCCCCGCCAGTCCGCCGCGTTTCCACACGCTGCGCAGGAAGTTGTCTATCATGCACTTCATGTTAATCCATGTACCGGCATCGTTCGGTTCGAACACGTAGGCGCGTGCGGCGTTTTTCACCGACTGTTCCAGATAAATCATTGTGCGGCGCACATTGACATACCGCCAGTCCTGCGAGTTGCCGTCCATCGTGCGTGCCCCCCATACTTTGACTCCTTCGCCGGGGAAGGTGCGGATAGCATTCACCGCCTTGCCGCTCATGGGTATGTTCAGATTTTCCTGCTCGTAGTCGTTGATGGCTACCGATGGTTTCACCACGGAATTAACCGTCACGTTGGCGGGAGCTTTCCATACGCCGCGCGAGTTGTCCACCGAGCAATATACGCCCGCTATCGCTGCCGAGGGGGAGAGTAGGTTCAGGTTGTCCTTGACTGCTTTTATGAGTTGCCGGTAAATTACGGAGTTTTGCAGCAGGGCCTGATTGATGTCCTTTGTCATCTCCCCACTATTTTCCTCTGTGAGAAAAGCGGTCTTGAAGGAGGTTATCATTTTCTCGTCTAAATCGAGATGCGTAATGAAGTCGGCTACGTTGTCTTTCAGTACGATCATGTTTTCCGTAATGTCGGTATCAGCGAGAGCGGAAGTATTCAGATAAGGATAGTAAGCCGCCGCGTAAGAGGGGAAGTTGGTGCTGAACCCGTTACGGAAATTCTCCACGTAGTCTACTTTTGCTTTCGGGTCGGCGGGATATTTCTGGATGAACACGTCCAGAATGGAGATACGGCTCTGCATCTTGTTGCAGTGCTCCACCATTTTCTGTTGCAGGGAATAGCAGGCGGTGTCCGTCAGGTTGACGGCTTCGGGGATGACTATCATGGTAGGCTCCGCTTCTTTTTCCAGCGGTGTAAAGGCCGTCTCGAAGTCCGCTGCCTTGAATTCGGTTTCGTATTTGCCTACGGACACGATGTAACACGGACCGCCGCCATTGGTAAAGAACAATAGCATGTGCAGATAGAGTGTATAGTCGTTCTCCACAGCAATGGAAAACTCACTACCGGAGGAGGTCTTCACGGAGAAGCTCTTGGCGGAGGGGGCGGATTCCTCACCGCCCGTCTTGAGGCAGATGGTATATTTCGGGGTATGCATCCCTCCGAAATACTGAATAAATTCTGTCATGGAAGTAATCTTCCATGGTTTGCCGATCAGTTCTTCCGTACCGTTCAGCGCCTTTTCGGTGTAGCCGATAAAGGCAGGCACGGCAGTTTCCACTTCCACTACCGAGTTGCCGAATGCGTTTTTCTCTACGATGTAAACGCCGGGGGTCTTGTATTCGCCCATAGTTTTTCAATTTTAAAGATTAATACTATATTTGACGTGACTCAAATCTTTGGTTATTGTTCTCTGATGTAGCATATCTCTCTCAGGATATCCGGAGAGTCCGACCGGAATTTTCCCATTTGCGGTGGTGAAATGAACCGATTTTCCACTCGCGTGCCGAGGTAGAGTTGCAGTGAAAAATCATAATGCTCCTTCAGTGGTATCCGAGCGATAGAAACGATTCTCCAGACATTGGCTCCGAATGCTGTTGTCCCGCACTTTTCCGGTGGAAAGAAAGACACAGAGTTGTCGCTGCACTTCATGCTGAGGTCTTTCCCGCGCAGGTCATTCTCATCCCTGAATATGCACAGATACTCCCAATAATAGGGACGGGAAGAGAACCGGAGGGTGAATATGGGGCAGCAGGCGGCCTGTAACGTTTGTGCCGGTTTCAGCGTTAGGCGGCAGAACTCGTTTCTCAGTTTCTGTCCTTCTGTTTCCTGTTTCCAGACATAATCGGCATTTACTTCCGTCACTCCGTCTTTCACGGTGAATTTGTAAAAGCCGCCTAACTCATATTCTTTGCTCTCTATCTGTTGCAGGAAATCGGGGCTTTTCACAATCATCGAAAGCTCCAGCGCATCATCATCCATAAATCCCGGCGCATCATTGGACATAATCCATTGCCACTCATTCCTGTCGGTAGATCTGAGTAACACGCCCCGTCGATCCGTCAGCTTTCGAGTGTCGGGGGTCTGCTCCATGTCCACAAAAGGGTTTGCTGGAGGGGCGCAATAATCATGTTCGATGCGTATGATGGCTATGGGCATATATTGGCTCATGTATTTTTCTCCTTTCTTTTATTGGTTACATTGGCCGACGGGGCGCGGGAGATGCCACCGCTGCCTACAGCTTCATTCGCATCCACCGCGAGACGGCGCAGTTTGCACATCACCGACGGATAATATTGTCCACCCAATGTAGACCAGATGTTATTAATGTCTTGTGTCGAGAGTGTGACGACCTCTACCGTATATCTTTGCCCGTCCAGTTCAAAAAAGGGATGCGACTGGATGAAAAGCAATGATTCGTGCAGGACGGAAAGCGACTCGGCATACCGCCTCTCGTCATATACGGCGGCGAGCATCAGGTCGAGGTTTAGTAGCAGCGGCGCAAAAGTCCGCGTATAATCCATGCCACTGCGGTTGATACTCCCCGCTATGCCCCCTGCCGTTTCACGCTCGATGTTGACCAGCGAAACGACCAGCTTGCATGGTTTTTCATCCGCGCTGTTGCCGATGAATCCTACTTCTGCCATGCCTTCGGGCTGCGGAAACTTGTGGCGCAGGTACTCGTCCAGGCGGGAGGCGTAGTGTGTCACTATCTTCTTTATCATATAGCTTTCAAAGAGTCTTTTTTAAACGGTTAACTATGCCAGTACGCCTTTATTTCATTTGAACTATACCGGTTAAAATTGATTAGTACAGTCCAAAAATAGTCTTTACGGAAATACAAGCCAAGAAAATAGAGGTTCAAGATATACCACTTTGGCACAAATATCTACCACTTTGGCACACACCTTTTTTGTTTCGTTTGTTTTGACTTGTATATCTCTTATTTTTTGGGAATTTACGTGGTTTTTCGATATTCACTTGGTGTCATGCCGTATTTGGTACGGAACAGCCGATTAAAGGTCGGAACATTGGGCAAGCCACATTTTTCGGCGATAGTCGGTATCGTGTAATTAGGATTGTTTTTTAGTAATTTTGCAGCAAATTCCAACCGTTTCTTATTGATATATCCCGTTGTACCCAATCCTGTATTCTGTTGCAATATTCTTCCCACCCGTGTTTTATTTGCTCCGGTGAGCTTCACTAAATCCTCACGCGACAAGTCAGGGTTCAGATATAGTTTGTCACGTGTTACCACATTGTCCAGCTTTTCAAACAGTAGCCGGTTTTTCTCTTCTTCTTCCGTGTCCGTTACGGTATCGTTATCCGGTATGATGCTATTATCCGGCAGGTCGGCAGTATTATTATTTTCTGTCACTTTGCGCAGTTTCTCCTTTGCTTCGTCCAGTTCGTCCTTATAACTCAGCAGGTCATCAATCGTTTTCACCATGGCCGTGTTCTTTCGGCGAACGGTACGGGTATGCCGTATATTAAGTACGAACAACACCAGCAGGATAACAAGCACCACTCCGGAAGAGAGCAGCATGACTGTGTACATTTTCACCCGTTCCGTCTGTTCGTGCAATTCCTCTTCGCGTTCGTGAGTCTCATATACTGTTGCCAGTTCGATGGCGGAACTTTTCTGTTCCCGTGCCTTCAGACTGTCTGTCAGGATGGAGAGCGCATTATAGTACCGTGATGCCAGTTTATAGTTCCCTTTGCCCTCGTAGGCTTTCGCCAGCGAACGCTTCGCCGTCATCATGTGGTAGTTGATGGTGTCCTTGTTGGCATACAGGAAGGCTTCGCGCGGCGTGTACATTTCAATCACTTTGTCGTATTGTTTCCTGTCCATCAGATAGGGGATAATCAGATAGTCGTCTTTGGTGTATGCCTCCCCGATGGCTTTCCACGCCTGATAAGCTTCGTTCGCTTCCCTGAACCGTCCCAGCCGGGAGAATACGACTGCACGGTGCGCATACAGCGTTTTCTGCTCCTTCTCCGCCAGATTGCCGATGCCGGGTTCCTCGTTGGTTGCCTTGGTCGTCACCTTTTCCAGCTCTTCCAGTGTTTGCAGGGCATCCTCGTAGTGTTTGTCCCGTTGCTGCATGATGAATAGTGAGTTGTAATTATATCGTAGGTTGTCATACTTGTATTTATAGTCTGTCTGCTTCATCAGGGAAATAGCTTCCTTTATCATTTCGTAGCCCCGTGGCTTGTCCTCTTGGTAATAGATCATCTTTCCCATATTGAAGAGGGCGATGGATTTCATTTCTTTGTTGTCGCACTGCTCCGCCTTCTGCAACAATAGCCGCACATAGCCTGCTTTCTTTGCTTCGTCGTGCAGGCAGTCGTAGCAGGAAATCATGCGGTGTACCTGCTCCATGTACTCCTTGTCGCTACCTCGCACCGTGTCGCTTTTCATTACCCGTTTGTAGTATTTCAGTGCTTGCAGATAGCGTCCTGTATTGAAATACAAGTCGCCTTCAGTCACGTCCAGTCGGTATTGTGAATAGGTATTCCGCTTGCGCAGTTCCTTCATTATTTGCACTGCCTTGTCATAATTCGAAAAGGTATATTCATAGACACAGTCTTCGGTCAGCAGGCTGTCCGGCAAGGAGTTGTTTGCTGCAAAGGCATGTGTTACATTAAAGCCGGTTGCTACAATCAACCATATAAATACGAGTATGCTGTAAGGGTAGTTCATATTTTTTTGTTTTCTCATTTTCTGTTTTACATTCAGTAAGCATCTGCAAATTAATATAAAATTAGCGACATAGTGCTTGCTTGTGGGAAACTTTTTTATTTTTCTTTATCTTAACTTTAAGTACCTGCCACTTTAAGAAATGCGACTCCAGAGTATTGCCATATATTGCATAATGGTAGAGGTGATGTTGTTATACAAGGTCATGAATGTTCTTTTAGAATTGGCATAATGCTAAAGGATGAAATTTGGTGGGATTGGGTATTATAGGTTGTTTCAAGGAGGCCAAAGGTCTACCAAAATGTTAATGTTATGTTAAAGTGAAAAATTAGCAAATGTACGGTTTGGCGGAAAAAATAGGGCTTACAGCATGTTCTAAGGGCGTTTTTTCTCGCCAAACCGTACATTTGCTATAAATTATCATTTTTATACCTTTGCAGTATAAAAATACGGGAAAAGTTTCACATAAGAAATCTTACGTT
>QMCD01000850.1_pt1 | contig 72923 bp, 53 predicted proteins | sample 1821841 | NCBI WGS metagenome assembly QMCD01 (sample SAMN01991225, study PRJNA193472) | Termite gut metagenome, whole genome shotgun sequencing project. | isolation source: worker | host: Macrotermes natalensis
ATCATCCGGCGCGCCTGCGAACAAACGGGGCAACGCGTCGCTGTCCTCATAGACGAATACGACAAGCCCCTGCTGCAAGCCATCGGGAACGAAGAACTACAGAAGTCTCTACGGAATACTCTGAAACCCTTCTACGGCACACTGAAAAGCCAGGACGAATACATCAAATTCGTCATGCTGACAGGCGTAACCCGCTTCGGCAAGGTAAGCGTTTTCAGCGACCTGAACAACCTGAAGGATATATCAATGAGCAAACATTATGTGGAACTTTGCGGCATCACAGAGCAGGAGATTCATGATAACCTGGAAGAGGAGCTGCATACGCTGGCGGACAGTCAGGATATGACCTACGAGGAGGTTTGCTCTGAACTGAAAATATGTTATGACGGCTATCATTTCGCAGCAAACTCCATCGGGATGTATAATCCGTTCAGCCTGCTTAATACCTTTGACCGGAATGAATTCGGCAGCTACTGGTTTGCCACGGGCACACCCACTTATCTGGTGGAACTGCTGATAAGGCATAACTGCAATCTGGCGGATATCACTCTCGACGAAACACCAAGCAGTGTACTGGAAGGAATAGACAGTACAGATACCGACCCCATCCCTGTGATTTATCAGAGCGGTTATCTCACCATTAAGAAATATGACAAAGAGTTTGATTCCTACCGTCTGGGCTTCCCCAACCGTGAAAGGGTTCACCAAATTCCTGCTTCCTTTCTATGCCAATACCAATGCGGGGGATTCTTCTTTCGGAATTAAGAAGTTTGTCCAGGAAGTACGTGTCGGCGACTGTGACGCCTTCTTCCGTCGCCTGCAAAGCCTCTTCTCCGATACCCCGTACGAACTGGTTCGTGACTTGGAACTGCACTATCAGAATGTACTCTTCATAGTCTTCAAGCTGGTAGGTTTCTACGTAAAGGCTGAATACCACACCAGTGCCGGGCGCATTGACTTAGTGCTTCAAACGGATAAGTTTATATACGTCATGGAGTTCAAACTGGACGGCACCGCCGAAGAAGCCTTGCAACAAATCAATGAAAAGCAGTACGCCCGGCCGTTTGAACACGACTCCCGGCAGCTATTCAAGATAGGTGTGAACTTCTCCGCCAAGACCCGTAATATTGAGAAATGGCTGGTGGAATAAAACACAGAGACGCGGAGTACACAGAGTTTTTCTTACTTTGCGACGTAGTCGCCCTCTCTGTGCCTCCGCGTCTCTGTGTTTCATAATTTCTCCCTCTTCGTCTCCTTAATCAAATATACGCAAACCGCCCCAACAATCAGCATGACGCCCGCCATGACAAGCATATTGATTTCCGGCGGCAACATGCCTTTCGGGGTGAACAGAGCAAGAATACTTCCACCAAGCGAAGCAGCCACAATCTGCGGAATACAGATAGTTCCGTTGAACAATCCCAGATAAGTTCCCATGTGCCCGCCGCTCAGCGCATTGGTCAGGATGGTGAAAGGCAATGCCAGCATGGCTGCCCATGCGCAACCGATGAGTACGAAAGATATGAACAGGATATATTGGTCGTGAACGAAATAAGTAGAGATAAAACCCAGACCGCCCAGCACCAGACTGAGCGAATAAATAAACCTGCGATTCTTGAACAACGGAATGCACACAGCCCACAGCACAGAACCGATAGCCTGTACGGCAAACAGCACACCCACCCAGTCGGCAGCATTCTGATACTGAATGCTCTTTGTATCCAGCACAACTTTGCTTACTCCGTTTACAACAGTCTCCACAGTAGGAGCGTCAAATACGTTGGCAGCCACACTGCCATTGGTGTACGTCCACATAAACATGAAGGCAAACCAGCAGAAGAACTGAACCAGACCTACCGTCCAAAATGCTTTCGGCGCTTTCACCAGCAGCTTCAGCATGTTTACCTTTTCCGTCTTCTCCTCTTCGGTGATGCCGTGGTATTCGGCATACTCGGCGGGCGGCATCTCCTTTACCTTCGCTATGGTGTAGATTACGCAGAGTATCAGGATGGCGGCTCCGATGTAGAAAGAGTAAATCACCGAGTCGGGCACCACACCCTGCGGAGCTATGTTACTGATGCCAATCCACGTAAAGATAAACGGGAACAGGAACCCTACCAGACTGCCGGCATTGCACAGGAAACTCTGGATGGAGTAGGCAAGGCCTTTCTGCTTTTCGTTCACCATGTCGCCCACCATCATTTTGAACGGCTGCATTGCCATGTTGATGGAGGTGTCGAGGAACATCAACGATACCAATCCGAATATCATTGCCGTGCTCACCGCCATGCCGAAGCTGCCGGCATTGGGCAAGAGGCACATCACCAGTACGGCAATCAGCGAACCGACGAAGAGGTAGGGGATGCGGCGTCCGAAGCGCGTCCACGTCTTGTCGCTCGCAACGCCCACGATGGGTTGCACAATGATACCTGCCAGCGGCGGCAGTATCCAGAAATAACTCAGGTTATGCGGGTCTGCACCCAGTGTTGCAAAAATACGGCTGATGTTTGCACTCTGCAAGGCGTATGCAATCTGTACGCCAAAAAAGCCGAAGCTGATGTTCCATAGCTTCCAAAAGCTCAAATCCGGTTTCACTTTCATGATAGATTAGATCAATGTGCCTGTTTGTTGAAGAGGCACTGTTTTAATGGTTGATTATTATTTGGTTACATTACTTCGTCGTTCCCCGCACCACAAGATTTGTCCTAACAATCTTGTTGCCGCTTTTTTCGTCATTCCCTTCCAGTTTGTCTATCAGGATGCTGAAAGCGCTTTTCCCTACTTCCTCGCCGTGCTGTTCTACGGTTGTCAGTTTCGGGTCGGTGCTTTGGGCAATGGCTCCATCGGTAAATCCGCAGATGGATATCTCGTCGGGTACTTTCTTCCCTACCAGCTTGCAGGCGTACAGGATGCCCGAGGCAGTTTCATCGTTGATGGCGAAGAAGCCGTCCGGATGGTTGGGAGCTTCCAGTATATCCGGTGTGATGGCTATGGCGCGTTCCCGCGTGTCGCACAACATAATCATGCTGTCGTCCACAGGAATCTTGTACTTCTTCATGGCATCCAGATACCCGTTGCGGCGGTTCTTGGTGATTTCCAGATGAGGCGCTGCGCCGTAGAACAGGATACGTTTGCATCCGGTCTGTATCATATACTCCACGGCGGCAAACGAACCGGCGTAATCGTCCACTACTACCCGTTCCGTTTGCAGTCCCGTGCAGATGCGGTCGTAGAAAACGATGGGTATGTTGTTGTTCAGCAACTCCTGGTAATGGTCGTATTGGGAAGTGTCCTTTGCCAGTGAAGCAATCACGCCGCAGACGCGTGCGGCAAGAAACGAGTGTACTATCTTGACCTCGTGTTCATAAGATTCGTTGCTTTGCGCCACCAGGATATTGTATCCTGCCTTGCCGGCGGCTGTCTCTATTCCGCTCAGTACGCACGAGAAGAAGTGGTGCACCAGTTGGGGCACAATCACTCCAATGGTATTGGAACGGCTGGCGCGGAGGTTGACGGCAAGTATATTGGGCTTGTAATTATGTTCCCGGGCATACGCATGAATAAGGTCACGGGTTTCCTGACTGATATCCGGATTGTCCTTCAACGCTCTCGACACGGTGGACGGCGAAACGTTCAGCGCCCGGGCAATATCCTTGATGGTGATTTGCGGTTTATTCATGGTATATAAATTGTTTTAGCCAAAGATTATTTGGCGGGAATAGCCGGCAAACAAAAGAAGTAAAGCAAACTAACCCGCTTGCAAAAATAACGGAATAGATGGGAAAAAAGTTCTTGGTTGAGGATTATCAGGGGGATGAGTAGTGCAAACGTTTGCGGGGCGGGGCGATTTAGCGCTATGCGCTAAATTAATTATGAATTATTGAACACAGAGGTGCATCTTCAATTCCACATTTGCTTCCGTCCCTTTTCCCGGCTCTGAATAAATCTCTATACTACCCCCGAAAACCGTGAGGCGGGTATGCATATTTTTTATTCCCATTCCCTGTGGTGTGGTTTGTAAATCGAAGCCACAACCGTTGTCCACTACCGAAAGATAGGCTGTTTCATTATCTGTATTGAAATGGACATCTATGTGAGATGCGTTAGCATGACGCAATACGTTGTTCATCAATTCGTAGGCACATCGGTAAAGCACCAATTCTTTTTCGGGGTCGAACCGGTATACCGATTCCTGCACACAATGAAACTCTGCTTTGGGAACAGAACGGCAAAGGTCGTCCAATGCCACGGTAAGACCGCTCTCTACCAATATGGGAGGCATGATGTGATGAGCAACCCGTCGCAGTTCCACAATGGTTCTTTCAAGTCCGTCCAATGCTTTATTGAAATACTCTGTCTCTTTGTTCTCAATCAGAGAATACGACTGCATGAGGGTCATATTGTTTTTCACCACCGAGAGCATGGCTCCGACACCATCGTGCAAATCGCGGGCGATGATTTCACGTTCCGCTTTTTCGGCATCCAAAGCCGAACGGGCGGCAATCAATTCTTTTTCCTGTTCCAACTGCCTGATTTGCTGCTCTGCCATTTTTTGCTTTTGCACCGACAAACGATGCCGGTAGAGCAGAAGCCCCACCCCAAGCAATAAAATAGCAGCAACGGCAATGCCTAATCCGATGTATAATTTCCTTTCCTCTTCCAAAGTTGCGATACGCATCTCTTTCTTCTCGGTTTCGTATTTAACTTCCATGTTTGACATGGATTCGAGAAAGCGATTTTCTGATTCTTTTATGCGAAGACTGTCTTGTTTGGAGAAGTAATAGGCTGCTTTTTCTTTATCATTCAAATACAAGTAACAAGTACTAAGGCTTGATGCTGCATTTAAGGCTTTGGATGAAATGGAATCCATATTCCATGATTTCAAAGCAAAATGTTTACCTTCTTCATATTTGCCGGCTATGGTATATGTTTTTGCCAAAATGTTCCATGCAGTTATAAGAAGACCTTGATTGCTTGAAGATTCTGCCGCTTTCAAACATTCCTGCGCATATTGTTCTGCTTTGTCATAATCATGAAATCCATCACTGTATATTCCTGCAAGTAACTGGGTGTTTATGACCTCGTAATTTGTGATTTTATTCTTTCTGCTTAAATCAAGTGAGATTAATGAATTTTCTAAAGCGTTTTTATAATCTCCAATATTCAGGTAATACCCTCCTAATGCAGAGTATACGGCAGTCGGCATGTTTTGCATAGCAGGATTATTCATTACTTCTTTGTTAGACTTTGCCCGTTCCAGATAACGTAAAGTTTGCTCGTTTTGGTGTAATCCGGAATATATGGCACTAATGTTTAAACACAACCGGACTGAATTAGCTTCATCTCCAATACTTTCATACAACGTCAAACCTTGCAAAAAATATTTCAAAGCCTCTTCTTTGTTTTTACCAAAATAGAAGATACCTATATTTCCGACAGCCTCTGCTTCCATTTTTCTATCCCCGATTTCCTTACTTAATTCTATCGCCCGGTTATAAAGAATAAGAACAGAATCGGAGGGGGAATGGGTTATGAGTGCATTTGCCAAATCAACGCAAAAATGGGCTATCATCTTTTTATCTTTTTCTTTTTCGGCAAGATTTAATCCCCGTTTTCCGTAGTCTATGCTTTTCTCAGGAGATGAATATACATAATGATTGGAAAGCCAGTCATATATCGGGAGTCTCTCTTTTGCGGATAATTCCGTGGTCTTCAATATGTTTTCTAACGAATCAACTTTTGTTTGCTGCGCTTGCAGGAACAACGGCAACAAGAACGATAAGATGCAACTTAATTTCTTCATGGCTTGCGTAATCTAAGATTGTTAATCAATTAATCCCTCTCTGCGTGCACCGGCAAGAAGTTCCACCGGATTGGACGCATTCAGTTTGAGATTCAATTTTTTACGGAACGAGAGAACGGTCGAAAGTGCAACTTTTAAATGTTCCGCAATTTGCGGGTTGTTCATGCCGATAGCCACCATTTGCAGCACTTGCTTTTCGCGGGGAGTGAGGCTGACTTCTATCCGAGTGGTCTTCCGAATCATCTGTTCCATTTGACGGCTGACATAAGTATCGCCGTTTGTTACCGCACGGATGGCTTCGAGTACTTCTCCTACAGCTTCACTTTTTACGATATAGCCCGAAGCGCCGTTTTTCAGCATAAGCATTACGCTCGAATATTCATCATGTCCTGTCAAAGCAATAATTTTCAACCCGGGGTATAACTTGTGCATTTCGGCACAGAAGACTATTCCGTTACCGTCGGACATATTAATGTCGAGCAGTAATATGTCGGGGAGGCCGGAAGCTAACGTTTTTCTACATTCTGCCAGCTTCAATGAATATCCCGATATGCGGGCGATACCGGAATTGTTGATTACCGGAATCAGTAATTCTACTACCATCGCATGGTCGTCGGCTATGTGTACTGTTACCATAATTTCTATTCTTTTCTTGTTTCTGCAAAATTAATTATTTGATAAATTCCGCCTATCCCCTGGACAGGGGATAAAGGTATGAAATAGCCTCCATAACTTTGCCGAATCATTATTAATTTCTTTAAAAGAAAGATATGAAAAAGATTTGGCTCATTGCATTAGCAAGCATCCTGTTGGGTATGGTTTCCTGTGGCGAAGACGACCCGGCGGAAGAAACGTTTTATACCGTCAGTTTCGATGCCGGCGGTGGTACTCCTGCTCCCAAAGTTCAAAGAGTAAAGGAGGGGGACAAGGCGACTGCTCCCGCTACGAATCCTGCAAAGGACGGTTATGTGTTTCTTTATTGGCACACAAGCGGAGCAACGACAGCCTACAACTTTCAGACGCCTGTAACAGGCGATTTTACGTTGTATGCCAAGTGGACGGCGGAGGGTGGCGAAGAAAAGCCCGGGAACGCAATGGTTGCATCGGGACGATACAGTTACTTTGTGTTGAATGCCAACGGAGTGTTACAAGCATCGGGGCGTAATGATTACGGTCAATTCGGCATGGGGGATAAAACGGATATGCAAACCCTTACACAAATAGCTACTGATGTTGCTGCTGTGTATGCGGGAGGAAGCTCCGCCTTCATCCTTAAAAAGGACGGAAGTTTGCTTGGAGTAGGAGCAAATGTTGACGGAAACCTGGGACTGGGAGATGAGGAAAATCGTACCACCTTTACTGCCATACCGGTAACTGATGTAAAAACCATAGCGGCAGGCAGCGCTCATACGCTTCTTCTGAAGAATAACGGTTCGGTGTGGGCAAGCGGATGGAACTCTTACGGTAGGCTCGGAATCGGGAGTGAAACGCATCAGAACAAATTCACAGCAACCACCCTCACATCCGGCATTACAGCTATCGCAGCAGGATACGAGTTTAGTCTTGCCCTCAAAGAAGATGGCACCGTATGGGGAGCCGGTTACGGCTATGCGGGGTGTATGGGAGAAAACGGACTACAAGCTACCATCCCGTCGTTTATTGAGATATATTCGGGTGTGAAGGCTATTGCCGCCGGTACGGAACACTCGCTCCTCCTCAAAGAAGACGGCACGGTATATGCTTCGGGGGGCAATGGATATGGTCAGTTGGGCGTGGGATTAGCCGATCATCAAGAGCGTTATCTTCCTGCTGTCACTACCTCAAATGTACCTCTCACCGATGTGATAGCCATAGCCGCTGCGCCTTATCACAGTTTGGCTCTTAAGGCGGACGGTACACTTTGGGCTGCGGGTAGCAATGTTAACGGACTGCTTGGCACGGGCGATTTCGTTAACAAGCGTGAGTTTGTACAAATTGCATCGAGTGTAGTATCCATGAGTGCGGGTCGTACTCACAGCGTTGTGCTTAAAAAAGACGGCACGACTCAAGTATATGGTCATGTCAATCCGTGGGACAGACTGAACGGCAATTCCCGCTTTCTCATTTCGGTTGATGACACCAATGCTTACCGTTCCATATCGAGTTGGGTACTATCCTGCGGTGGGGCGGAAATTGCAAAATCGACATCATCCATTTCAACGGGTGCACCTGCAACTCAAATAAGTGTAAAACCCGGAACATATACAATGACTTTCAGAACCAGCAATTCAAGCACTCCGCATAATATCGTTGATATTGTTGTGGGGAATGACGAAAACGTAATAATCCGATATGAGTACGTTTCGTCGAGATATCAGTGGACGGTAATTCACGCACCTAAATAGCATTAGCCTGTATTATTCATGCTTCAGGAGTCTATAAGTAGGAGTAATACAGGTTAGGATTGACTGTCCGCTCAATGTGGTAACAACAAAATAGCACCGAGTAACCGATTGGTAAAACAAGAATATAAATTAAAAGCCTGAATTACATTTCGTAATCTCACTCCCGGACTGAGGGTATCTCACTATACGACTGAGATACCCTCAGTCGTATACTTAGGCTATCTCAGTCGTATACTTAGACTACCCCCTTTCAGAATACATTCCTGATAGGTTTTTTGAGTAAGCATAAAGCAAAGTATATATCTTAATAATGCGAATCAGGAGTTAAAGTAGTTATCAGCCCTCAAGCGGGCTTAGGAGTTAAAGCCGATACTCCCTTAATGCTTAATTCTGTATATCAGTAACCAGACTATCGGCTTTAACTCCCATTCCCATAACTACTGAGCGAAGAGATAACTCCTTTAACTACTGATTCACATTAATTTATTATATTTGTCGAATAAACTAATATTTGCCATGAAACATTTGAAAATTCTAACTTCCCTTCTCTGCATTGCTTCTATCATATTGGCGTGCGGCGGAAACAATGGAGCAAAGCCCGGTACGGACGAACTTCCAGGCAATGGAGATACCCCTGCCGCAGAGTTTGCCAAAGGTGCAGACATCAGTTGGGTAACGGAAATGGAACAAAAAGGCATGAAGTTCTACAATGCCGCCGGTACCGAAACGGACTGCTTTCAACTGATGAAGGAACTTGGTCTGAATGCCATCCGTCTCCGGGTGTGGGTAAACCCCGAAGAGCATGGAAACTGGTGCAACAAAGAAGACTTGCTTGCCAAAGCAAAGCGGGCGGCAAACCTGGGGATGGACCTGATGATAAACTTCCACTATAGCGACTGGTGGGCAGACCCGGGTAAGCAGAATATTCCCGCCGCATGGAAATCCCACTCGTATGAACAGATGAAAACGGATGTGGCAAACCATACCGTTGAGGTATTGCAGTTGCTGAAGGATAACCGGATTACTCCGAAATGGGTGCAGGTGGGCAATGAAACCAGTAACGGCCTTCTGTGGGACGTGGGCAAGGCCGACCAGAATCCGAAGCAGTATGCCGGACTGTTTGCTGCCGGGTATGAAGCCGTGAAGACGGTATTTCCGCAGTCCATTGTGATTGTGCACCTGGATAATGGCTTTGACGGTAATCTCTATGACTGGAATCTGGATATCCTGAAAAGCAACGGGGCTAAATGGGACATGATAGGTATGTCGCTTTATCCTTACTGGGCGCTGGAGAGTGGCAAGGAGACTTCCGGCGAGCAAACCATAACGGACTGTATTGCTAATATCAAGAGGGTAGGTGCGAAATACAACTGCGACGTAATGGTTGTGGAAACCGGTATGGAGTGCGCCGACAGCAATGGAAAGCTTGCGAGTGCATCCGTTCTTGCTGAAGGAAAGGCGATGATGACCCGTATCATGAAGGAATGCCGCGAGAATACGGATGGACGCTGCAAAGGTGTATTCTACTGGGAACCGGAATGCAGGCCAAGCCAATACCGGTTGGGGGCGTTTACTGAGGATGGACGGGCTACGGTTATTATGGATGCTTTTGAATGAGAATTTAGTTTTAAACACAGAGGCGCAGAGAGACAGAGTTCTTTTCTTTATTGAACACAGAGGCGTAGAGAAACAGAGTTCTTTTCTTTAATTAAACACAGAGGCGCAGAGGCACAGAGTTTTTTCTCTGCGACGTAGTCGCCTTCTCTGTGTTCTTTTGTTTGTGTTCTCTTCTTAAAAGAAAGATAAACCTCTGTGTCTCTATACCTCTGTGTTCAAATAACAAAGCTGATACCTCTGTGTTTAAATAACATTTAAATAAGATTGATTAAATAAAACCCCTTACTCAACCATGAAGAAGATACTATTCATAGCAGCCTGCTGCACCCTGCCCTTCCTGCCGGCAAAGGCGCAGCGCACCGAAACCCTGTTGGAAAAGAACTGGAAATTCACCGGAGAAGATAACCCCGAAGCCATGCAAACGAACTTCGATGACCGCAAGTGGGAAACCGTAACCGTCCCCCACGACTGGGCTATATACGGTCCCTTCGACCGTAGCAACGACCTGCAGGAAGTCGCCGTAACGCAGAACTTCGAGAAGAAAGCCTCCGTCAAGACCGGGCGCACGGGCGGACTTCCTTACGTGGGCGTCGGCTGGTACCGCACTACCTTCAATGTCGCTGCCGACAAGCAAACCACCTTCAATGTCGCCGACGATAAGCAAACCACCCTCGTCTTCGACGGCGCCATGAGCGAAGCCCGCGTCTACGTCAACGGACAGGAAGCCTGTTTCTGGCCTTTCGGCTATAACTCCTTCCACTGCGATGTCACCTCTCTTTTGAATAAAGACGGCAAACCGAATACCCTCGCCGTCCGTCTGGAGAACAAACCACAATCCTCCCGCTGGTATCCCGGCGCAGGGCTTTACCGCAACGTGCGCGTAGTGACTGCCGCGAAAGTACACGTCCCCGTGTGGGGCACGCAACTGACTACGCCCCACGTCTCCGACGAATATGCTTCCATACGCCTGCTGACCACCATCGCCAACGACGAAGGCAAAGACATCCGCATCGTAACTGAAATCATCTCCCCCGACGGTAAACTGCTGGCAACCAAGGACAACACCCGTAAGATTAACCACGGCCGGCCTTTCGAGCAGAACTTCCTGGTAGATGCTCCCTGCCTGTGGTCGCCGGAGACACCTTATATATATAAGGCCGTTTCTAAAATCTACGCCGACGGCAAGCAGACGGATGAATACACCACTCGTTTCGGTATCCGCAGCATCGAAATCATAGCCGACAAAGGTTTCTTCCTGAACGGCAAGCACCGTAAGTTCCAGGGTGTGTGCAATCATCACGACCTTGGCCCGCTGGGAGCAGCCGTCAATGTTGCCGCCTTGCGCCGCCAGCTCACGTTGCTGAAAGATATGGGCTGCGATGCCATCCGCACCGCACACAACATGCCCGCGCCGGAGTTGGTGCAGCTCTGCGATGAAATGGGCCTCATGATGATGGTGGAACCATTCGACGAGTGGGACATTGCCAAATGTGCAAACGGCTATCACCGCTACTTCAACGAGTGGGCGGAGCGCGATATGGTAAACATGTTGCGCCAATACCGCAACAATCCCTGCGTGGTGATGTGGAGTATCGGCAATGAAGTTCCTACCCAATGCAGTCCCGAAGGCTATAAGGTTGCTTCTTTCCTGCAGGACATCTGCCACCGCGAAGACCCCACACGTCCCGTCACTTGCGGCATGGATCAGGTGACGTGCGTGCTGAAGAACGGCTTTGCCGCCATGATTGACGTTCCCGGTTTCAACTACCGCGCGCACCGCTACCTGGAGGCTTACGGGCAATTGCCGCAGAACATCGTGCTGGGTTCGGAAACATCTTCCACTGTAAGTTCCCGCGGCGTTTATAAGTTCCCGGTAGAGAAGCGTGGCGACGCAAAGTATGAAGACCATCAGTCGTCCGGTTACGACCTGGAGCACTGTTCCTGGTCTAATGTTCCCGATGACGACTTCGCCCTTGCCGATGATTATGACTGGACTATCGGGCAGTTCGTCTGGACAGGCTTCGATTATCTGGGTGAACCCTCGCCTTATGATACGGATGCCTGGCCAAGCCATAGTTCCCTGTTTGGTATCATCGACCTTGCCGGTCTGCCCAAAGACCGTTACTATCTGTATCGCAGCCTTTGGAACAGGAATGCGAATACACTCCACGTGCTTCCGCACTGGACGTGGCAGGGTAGGGAAGGGGAGAACACGCCTGTGTTTGTTTACACCAGCTATCCCTCGGCTGAGCTTTTCGTCAATGGCAAGAGCTTTGGCAAGCAGCGCAAACTCACTGCTGCAGAGAGTAAAGCCTTGCAGGGAAAGGATGCGCTTGCCTTGCAAGGAGAAGACGCACTTGTTTCGCACTCGCAAGAAAAGGATGCGCTCGCTTTGCAGCGCCGCTACCGTCTGATGTGGATGGATGTTCCTTACGAACCGGGTGAAGTGAAAGTCGTTGCTTACGATGCTTCCGGCAGGCCTGCGGAGGAAAAGGTAATCCGCACCGCCGGCAAGCCCCATCACCTGGAAGTGATTGCCGACCGCGACCGTCTTACTGCCGATGGCAAAGACCTGGCGTACATCACCGTCCGCGTAGTCGATAAAGACGGCAACCTCTGTCCTGCCGACAATCGCCTCGTCACCTTCTCCGTGAAGGGTGCCGGCAGTTATCGTGCCGCCGCCAATGGTGATGCTACTTCGCTCGACTTGTTCCACTTGCCGAAGATGCCCGCCTTCAGTGGCCAGTTGACGGCAATCGTGCAAACAGCCGAACAACCCGGTGAGATAGTTTTCGAGGCTAAGGCTAAAGGGGTGAAGTCGGGTAAGCTTACTTTGCGGGCTGTTGCGGAGTAAGTGTATGATGTCTGATAACTGTTTCTTAGCGTATTTCTTCTCGTTTTGGGAATAATTTAACGAAAATAAGCGCCTGTAACACACCAACTCAGTACCAACCCCTACCAACTCCGTACCATGTCCGTATAAAGGTACCCTTATACGGACATGGTACGGGCTTGGTACGGACTTGGTACGGAGCAGCCCCTGCGGTGTTACCCCCTAAGCCAACTTGTTGGCTGATAACTGCTTTAATTCCTCTAACTTCTATAAGCATGAATATTGCAGGCTAAATGTAGCAACCATCCCCCCACATTATCATTTTGACAATTTGTATTTTTAGTTAGCTGAGAATCCGTTATTTCCGTCCGGATGTCCACATGGCTGGAAATACGCGAGTGAAAATCGGTAAATGACAGACTGATAGGGGGATATCGAAATACTTACATTTATTTTAGAGCAAAATATCTCCTGAAAAGTCAGTTCGAAGGGGAAAACCGGACAGGATAAGTCAACTACTTACAGGTAACAAGTTAACTACTTATAGGTAGTTAGTGATCTACTTATAGATAGTTAGTGATCTACTTGTAAGTAGTTAGTGTTCTACTTATGGATAGTTGACTTTTTCTGCATAAATAACCTGTAAATATACAATAATATACGAAAATAGTGCATCATTATTCTTTGTTTATTCATTACGTATGCTGGAACGGAGTTTTATAAATTAAGGTGTGTCACCGATAACGCATAAATTCCGTCATTATGTATTGAATAATAAGCTTTCTTTGTTTTTTTTGATAGTCTGTTTAAATTTTGCTCAGCATTAGTTTCACTCAAAACAAGCTGAATAAAAAACTTTTTGAGGAAAATTTAAACAGGCTCTTATATTCTACAGAACTTTTCTTTCTTGGAAATGGTTATATACAGGGGAGAGTTTTCTTTTTAAGTAAATCATCTTGTTTACATAAGTTGTGCAATTCGATGCAAACGATTGCATTATTGCTATTGCATATTTCTTATATTTCTTATCACTAAATATTTTAATAAAACATATTTTTGTTGCGTCGTGTTATAGATACTTTAAAAACAAGAAACATCGGAGGATAATTCTTAAATAATATATAGGTAATTAATATTGTTAACTTTAATTTTTTAAATGCATGAAGCAAGTTAATCTTAGAATCTGTCGAATGATTCTTCCCCTATTGATGGGGCTATTCTTGTCTGTTGGCGTTTATGCACAAAACATTACCGTGAAGGGGTATGTAAAAGATGCCTCCGGACTGGAAGTGATAGGCGCAAATGTCGTAGAAAAAGGAAATACCTCCAACGGTACCATCACTGACCTTGATGGAAACTTCACGTTGAGTGTTCCGCAGGGAGCCACAATATCAGTTTCATTTATCGGTTATACAACGGCTGAGGTTGCAGCAGCCCCTACTGTTATGGTGACATTGCAGGATGACTCTGAACTATTGAATGAAGTTGTAGTTGTGGGTTATGGCCGCACAAAGAAAGATGACCTAACAGGTTCGGTAACAGCGATTAAACCCGATGAACTCAGCAAAGGTATCACCAACAATGCACAGGATATGTTGGTAGGTAAAGTAGCCGGCGTTGATGTTATTACCGCAGGTGGTACTCCGGGTGCAGGCGCTCAGATTCGCGTGCGTGGTGGATCTTCTCTTAATGCTTCAAACGACCCGTTGCTCGTAATTGATGGTTTGACTATCGATAACAATACTCCGACAGGTATGAGTAACCCTTTGGCTATGATTAACCCGAATGACATTGAAACCTTTACGGTTCTGAAGGATGCTTCCGCTACTGCCATTTACGGTAGCCGCGCTTCCAACGGCGTTATCATTATCACTACCAAGAAAGGCGTGAGCGGTTCCGCTCCCAAGGTTTCTTATAATGGTGACATGACGGTTTCTATGGTTCAGAAAAAGTATGATGTGCTCAATGGAGATGAATTCCGTGCGCTTGCTGATAATATCTGGGGTGACCAGGCGACTACCATAGGCATGGGCAATGCCAATACCGACTGGCAGGATCAGATTTTCCGTACCTCCATCTCTCACAGCCACAATGTATCTTTATCCGGTGGTTTGAAGAACATACCTTACCGCTTGAGCGTGGGCTATAACTCTTCCGATGGTATTGTTAAAGAATCATGGATGCGTCGTGCCAACGTAGGTTTGAATCTTTCTCCCTCTTTCTTTGACAAACATCTCAATCTGAAGGTTAACGCCAAGTATATGTACGAGAAGAACCGTTATGCCGATGCAGGCGGTGCAATCGGCGCTGCCCTTTCAATGGACCCTACGCAACCCGTGTATTTTGCTGCCGATGACTCCCGTGCTCCTTTCTTTGGTGGCTATTTCCAGCATGTGCAGGCACCTAAAGATTTCAATGCCGAGTGGAAATATACGAATAACCCCAATGCTACTCAGAACCCTCTGGCTTTGTTGGACTTAAAAAACACACAGGCTGCTGCCAGTGACTTTACAGGCAACTTTGATGTGGAATATAAAGTACATGGCTTTGAAGATTTGATTCTGCATGCCAGCTATGGAGGCCAATACACCGAGAGCAAACAGGATGATGTAATCTCCAAGTATTCTTATTCTGACAACTATTTTGGTTGGGATGGCATAACGCAGACCTATAAATATAGCATCACTGCCAATGCTTACGCTCAGTATGTGAAAGAAATAGGCGCTCATAATTTGGATATCATGGTTGGTGCCGAAGAAAGTCACTTCCATCGCCAGGGTTACAATTATGGTCAAGGAACCGATCCTTACAGTGGCGCTCCTCATAATCCTGCATTGAGAGATGAACAAGAATGGGCTACGCACAACTCCCTGGTTTCTTACTTCGGTCGTATGAACTATACGCTGCTCAACAGATATATGCTTACGGCTACGTTCCGTGCCGACGGTTCCTCCCGTTTCTCCGAAAACAACAGATGGGGTTACTTTCCTTCTGTGGCATTGGCTTGGAAAATCAATGAAGAAGGATTCATGAAAGACCTCACTTGGTGGAATGAATTCAAACTCCGTTTGGGTTGGGGTATGACAGGTCAGCAGGACATTAACAACGACTTCGGCTATGTAACTCATTATTTAGCGAGTGACTCTTACGCCCAGTATCCTTTTGGTGATACTTACTATTACACGATGCGTCCGGCGGCTTACAACCCCGACTTGAAGTGGGAGACTACCATTACTTATAATGCCGGCCTTGATTTCGCATTCCTGAACAACCGTATCACGGCCAATATTGACGCTTACTACCGTGAAACCAAAGATTTGCTGAATACTGTCACCATTCCGGTAGGTATGCAGTTTGGTTCTCAGTTGACTAAGAATATCGGTTCGTTGAAGAACTACGGTGTGGAATTCGCCATCAATGCAAAACCCATTGTAACCAAAAACTTTACTTGGGATGTGAGCTACAATATCGCTTGGAATCACAATGAGATTACCGACCTGGTGGATGGCGATGCCGGATATTATGCATGGTCCGGACCTTCAATCAGCCGTGGTATCGGTACTTTGATTCAGGCAAATACCGTAGGTGAAGCCACCAACTCATTCTTTGTGTATCAGCAAGTGTACGATGAGGCCGGCAAACCTATTGAAGGAATGTATGTGGATCGTGACGGTAACGGACGTATCGACAATGGCGACCGTTATTTCTACAAGAAACCCTCTGCTGATGTCATTATGGGTCTTACCACTAAATTCCTCTACAAGAATTGGGATTTGAGTATGGCTTTCCGCGCTTCTATCGGCAATTATGTGTATTACGATTTCTTATCGAGCCGTGCTACAGTCAGCCAATCCGGCCTATACTCTAACAGCGCTCTGCGTAACACTACTCCCGAGGCTGTAGAACTGGGCTTCACAGGTATAGGAGTGGGCAATAATAACTTCCTGAGCGATTATTTCGTACGTAATGCTTCCTATTTGAAGTGTTCGAACATTACGTTGGGCTATTCATTCCCTGCCTTGTTTAAGATTGCAGGCCATGAATCGTGTTCCGGCCGCGCATTCGTTACCACTCAAAATCCCTTTATCATCTCCAAGTATAAAGGTATCGACCCTGAAGTGGCAAGCGGTGTCGACTCTAATCCCTATCCGCGCCCATTCAGTGTACAAATTGGCTTGAGCCTGAATTTCTAAACTATTAAATGTATATAATGATGAAACATATATTAATAAAAACAGCCCTTGCCGCTTTTCTTATGGGTGGAGTGGCAACGTCGTGTGTTAACGACTTGAATATTTCGTCTATCGACCCGCAATCCAGTTCAACGTATGAAGATATGCAACTGCTGGCTAAAGTTTATGGAACACTGGGTCTGACCGGGCAAAGAGGCCCTGACGGCAGTGGAGATATCAGTAGCAACGAAGGTGAAAGCGGATTCTACCGTACCACGTTTAACCTGCAGGAACTTTGTACCGACGAGTGTCTTTGGGCTTGGCAGACTGACCCTGATATTCCTCAGATTACCAATATTGACTGGACGTCTTCATCTGAGCGCGTGCAGTGGGCATTCCAGCGTTTAGCTTTCGACGTGACACTTTGTAACTTCTATCTTACCAATACGGAGGATAAAGCCGAAGCTCCTGACTATAAACTCTATCGTGCGGAGGTTCGTTTCCTGCGTGCCCTTCATCTGTGGTACTTCCTCGATCTTTGGGGAAAGGCTCCTTTCAAAACCACTTACGATATCTATGAGTTGCCGGTAGAGAAAGCAGGCAAAGAACTTTATGACTGGATTGATCAGGAACTGACTGCTATAGAACCGGAGCTTGCCGAAGTAGGTGCATTCAATAATTCCGCCAACTTTGGTCGTGCCGACAAGGGTGTTGCTTATATGCTCCACGCCCGTTTGGCCCTGAACTCCGAAGTATATACCAAAGGTGCAGTAAAAGACTATCAGAAAGCTATTGACTATTGTAACCTGCTTGATGGAAAATACGAACTTTCCACGGCTGCAAAGAATGGATATACAGGTTACGAACAAGTGTTTATGGCCGACAATGACCAGAACCTGCAAGCCATGAAGGAGATTATTTTCCCTATCCGTCAGGATGGTCTTAAAACAAAATGTTATAGTGGCGCCAATTATCTGGTAAGTTCTACCCGTATCACCGGAATGCCTTATATGGGCACTAACAATGGTTGGAGTTGTAACTTCGCCCGTGCGGCTTTGGTCAAGAAGTTCTTCCCTACTATCGAAGATTGCCCGATTTCTACCGTAGCCGCTCCCAGTACAACTTCTGAGGCTGAAGTTATCGCACTCGACGAAGCGGCAGGTACTACTACCAAAGATGTACAGCAGAAAGCCAATGACCAGCGTGCACTGTTCTATTCTGGTTACGGTGGTGTACTTCGTAAGCTGCAGAGCGATCAGATTGCAGGCTTTGGTTCCGGTCTTTCTATTGTGAAATGGAGCAATATCCGCACAGATGGTGCACAGACCTCAGATATCGAATTCCCCGATGTGGACATTCCATTGTTCCGCTATGCTGAAATGTATCTGACCCGTGCGGAAGCTAAATACCGTCTGAGTGGCGACCCGCAACAGGCTCGTGCCGATATCGAAGTTTTGCGTAGCCGCGCAGGCGCTTCTACTCCTGCCACCATCACCGAACAATATATTATTGACGAATGGTGCCGTGAGTTCTACATGGAAGGTCGTCGTCGTAGCGACTTGGTTCGTTTCGGCCTTTTCACAGGCGACAAGTACCTCTGGGACTTCAAGGGTGGTGTAGCCGCAGGCAGGAGCGTGGAAGATTTCTTCAACGTGTATCCCATTCCGGCCGATGACATCAATGGCAATAAGAACCTGAGTCAGAACCCGCGTTATTAATAGAATAATTATCGAATCTACTAAAATAGAAACAATAATATGAAAAAGATATTGTTAGGAATGTTGCTTCCCGTTTTTACTTTGGTGCTGGTCACCTCGTGCGAGAAAGATATGGATAGCAATCCCACATTCCACGAAAATACTTCAGGATTTGTATTGAATATGCCTGCCAACGCAGCCAATAATGTATTGGACTTGCTGGCTACTAACGAACTCACATTTACTACCAGTCAACCCGATTATGGTGGTATACCCTTGAGCACCAACTATGATTTGGAAGTATCCTTTGAAGATTTCAGCGCAGAAACACCTGTGTACAAACTTGTGACAAGCTCTACCTCTACTGCCATAAAAGTAGCGGGCAGCAGATTGAATGACGCTGTGGTTACCATGTTTCAGGAGGCAAATGAAGGCGTGACATATCCTTCCAATGAAGTGAAAGACCTTTATGTGCGTCTGCATGCCAACGTTAATGGCATGGAACTGGGCAGTTGTTACTCTAATGTTATCAAGATTCAGGTGATAGCCACTTATCAGGCTCCGAGCATCACGTTGCCCGAAAAGCTCTATGTTGCAGGATCAAGTATTGGTGCACCTTGGGGAACCTGGAAGCCGCTTAATAAAGTCTTTGGTCTCGATGGCTATTACTTCACGGTGGTGTATATCCCTGACGGCGGTGAATTTAAGTGGGGTACTTATCCCGAACAATGGTTAGGCTATGCCGATGTGGCGACATATACCGATGAGGCCGGTGCCGGACTTTCCGACAGTGGCGGTAACATCAAAGTTGCAACCGGCGGTTGGTATGTACTCTGCTTCAGAGCCAAGATTAGTGGCGAGGCCATAGAATATACATTGAACGTTTATCCCGCAGCCCTCTACATTATTGGCGCTGCTACCGAGGGTGCTTTGTGGATAGATTCGGAACCTAATTTTAAATTCACGGCTCCTGCCGATGATACCGGTGTTTGGGAATCTCCTGCATTTGCCGGCGGTGGTGAAATGCGCGCTTATGTCAAAGTAGGTACATTCGATTGGTGGCGTACTGAGTTTACACTCTTCGAGGGTAATTTGTTCTGGCGTGATATTGATATTCCTAATAATTGGGCTGAAAGTAAGGGTGCTGAATATAGTATCACTCCTGCTGCAGGTCAGAAGTTGTACGTTACGATTGGTACTCCGGGTGTAGATGCCAATGATACGGGTGAGGTAAGATAACCTGAATGATAATCTTATTTAAAAAGAAAAACATTATGAAGAAAAATCAGATACTCGCAGGTATATTCCTTGCCGGAATTACCTTAAGTGCTTGCACGGAAGACTATACGGATTGGGCTAACCCCCAATCCAATGCTCCCGAAGAAGCTGCCGCCAAATATCAAATCAATTTTGCCGCGGGCGCCGATGCGGTCATAGACATGGATGAATTTTACAGCACTGTTGCAGCAGAAGTCCAAAAGACGGATTCTGTGGCATTGGTTACTCTCTCTTCATCAAGTTCCGAAGTGGCTTCGTTCAAAGTAAACAGTATAAATATCAATGGAGCGGCTATCAACGCAGCATTGACGCAGGGCGTCATAAAGGTGAATACCCTTGAACTTGATTCTGTAGTCCGCGAAGTATTCTTCAGCCGTGCCCATGTAGAACGTGTGCTCGAGGTGAATATGAATGTTGCCGCTAAACTGAAAAGCGGTGAAGCAGTAAACGTATCGGGCGCTTCCGAAGCCAAGCTTACTCCGATTACTACTCCGGAACTTAATCCTGATGGATATATGCTGTTGGGCGACTTTGTAGAAAACGGTGCCGGATGGGATGCTGCAAATCCTGTTGTCATGAATCCGGTTGAAGGTAAAGAAGGTGTTTACCAGGTTACCATAGAAACAAAGAATGAGGGTGACAACTGGTTCAAGCTTTACGAAGCTTACGACCCGGCTGCCGGTTGGGACGGTCCTACCGGTGCTAATGCCGGACAGATAGGCTGTCGTGTGAACGGTGATAACAAGACCGAGAACTTCGCTGTTTGGACAGGTGATATATATGGGGTCGAAACTCCTGTTATTACCGGGAAAGGACACTTTGTCGTTACATTTGATGCAGTCAACTATACTTATTCGGTTACTCCTGCTACTGCTTATCTCTACATGGCCGGTGATGTAAACGGATGGGCACAGATTGATGTGCTGGCAAGTCCGGAGTTCAATAACATCTACGTGGGTTATATGTATCTCAACCAGAATGGTTTCAAATTCAGTTCGGAGCCAAACTGGGACGGTACCAACTATGGTGAAGGTTTCAGTACCGCCGCCGATGCTGCCAATATCATGATGACTGAGGAGGCGGGTTTCTATCAGGTAAATGTTAACCTGAATGAGAAGACCTATACCTTGGCTCCCATTGCGATAGGTATCATCGGTTCTGCCACTACCGGTGGTTGGGATTCAGATACGGATATGACCTATAGTATGGAGAATCATTGCTGGACCGTTACTACCGGGTTGGCTGATGGTGAGCTTAAGTTCCGTGCCAATGATGATTGGGCTATTAGCTGGGGCGGTACTCCCGAAAGTCTGACCACCAATAATGGCGCTAACCTCCAAGTTGCTGCCGGCAATTATACCATTAATTTTTATCCTCTTTGTGAGGGTAAATCCTATTGTACGATTGAGGCAGCTGATTGATTGGGGTTAACTTATAGCCTGCAGTATGAATAATACAGGCTAAGTTTAAACTGTTAGGCATTTGATAAGAGTCCTCTTTCTCGCATTGCAAAAAACGGGAAAGGGGGCTTTTGCCTTTTCACTGAAACTATATAACTAATATCATTATGAAGAATTTTAGATTAATACCCGTTATCTTATTATTGTTTGCTCTATGTGTTGAAACCCATGCTCAACAACGCCTTTTGGGTGGTGATATATCTTTGTTACCAAGTTACGAAGAAGCCGGGACTGTATATCGTGATGAAACCGGGAATGCAGTAAAGCCTCTTGACTATTTTAAGGAACAGGGTTGGAATGCCATTCGTGTTCGCCTCTTTGTTGACCCTTCCAAGGCTTCTGCCGAGCACAAGGGCGAAGGTGTGTGCCAAGACTTGGATTATGTGACCAAATTCGGGCAACAGATAAAAAAAGCAGGTTATCAATTCATGCTTGATTATCATTACTCCGATACATGGGCTGATCCCGGCAAGCAATTCGTGCCCGACAGATGGAAGAATGCCGATGTGGCTTCGTTACCGGATAGTGTATATCAATACACCAGGAATAGCCTTGAATTTCTGGTGAAAGCAGGGGCATGCCCCGACCTTATACAAGTGGGGAATGAGATAACCAACGGGATGTTATGGCCGTTTGCCAAGGTAGACCCGCTTGGAACGGATAATTGGGATTTCCTCGTAAAGCTTCTGGAGAGTGGTGCCAGGGCTTGTAGGGAAGTGTGTCCCAAGGCAAAGATAATTATCCATACAGAGAAAGCGGGAGAATGGGATAAAACCAAAGCTTACTACAATCATTTGCAGCAGCTTGATTACGATGTCATCGGACTTAGTTATTATCCCATGTGGCATAAGGCCGTAGGTGTACTTGCCGCTACGCTCGATTCTCTTGCTATGGATTTTCCGGATAAGGAGGTAATGATAGTGGAGGCTGCCGCCTACTATTCGCACGAGAATGACCAATGGGCAAAAGGTGCGGATCAATACTCTGAATTCTATCCCATCAGTGTTGAGGGACAACGTATCTTTACTCATGAACTGGTGGCAGAGTTACGTCGCCATGCCAATGTGACGGGGTTGTTCTGGTGGTTCCCTGAAGAAAATGCCTGTGGTAATAAGGTTACTGACGGGTGGCTTAATCGTGGGCTTTTTGATAATCGTACAGGGAAGGCTCTTCCGGCAATGAAAGAGTTTAGTCTGTTTGTGCAGCCTGTTATTCGTTGATTTCTTGCCTGCATTATTCATACAGGCTAAGAAACTGTTTTGATTTTCCTTTTTAACCTGAATAATGCAGATTAAAAGTTCATTATCTTTAGACGCGGATAACACGGATGACGCGGATTCTTAAATGCTGCGCTACGTTAGCCCAACCGGAAGATAAAAAGAGATCCGCGTCATCCGCGTTATCCGCGTCTAAAAAATGATAGTATAAACTAATTATGAACAGCTACTTATAATGCAGGATAGTATAAAGTAATTGTGACGAGTGTCTTATACAGTGTCAGAAGTCACTTAAACAGTGCCCGAACGGGATATATATGGTGAAAACATAAGAATTACAACTTTACCCATAGTTTCCGGAACAATGTCCGGAGCCAATGTCCGGAGCAATGCGAGGATGCTTACGCGACGTTTATGCGATGCTTGCAATACATTTATGAAATGCTTGCAATACATTTATGCGATACTTGCAATACGTTTACGCGATGCTTGCAATGCGTTTGTTCAATGTTTACCAAAAGTGGTGAAAGCGGTGAAACCTCAAAAAAAGGCACTTTTTGCGGTCTGCTTTCACCCGTTATGTGCTATGAATAAGGAGGCTGCATGGAGAGGTGAAACCGGTGAACCCCGAGAATAAACTATATGTAGAGATTGGTAAAGAGGGGGGGATTAGTGATTAGTAGGAGTGATTAGTGATTAGCAAGAGTATCTCTATTAGCTTCGCTGACAGCTTCTCTGATTTCTTTCACTAAGGTACGTTCTCCTCCTCCCAATCATCATCAAAAAAGGGTGTCACTTATGGGAATTAAAGTGACACCCTTTTCTTATTCGTAAATCTTATTTAGCAACCTGTTCAACCATCTCCAACGGAAGCGGAACCAGCGGCGGGTACTGATTTGCATACCGCCGAAGCGCAGCACAAAGTCGCGATAACCATATTGGCGGAAAGGAAGCCCGACATCCATAAACTCCAAATGGTCGTACTTCCGTTTTTTGGCATCATACAAAGCGTACCATACGGCAAGCACACCCGGATATTGAAGGGCGTAAGTCTTGCGCATTCCGCCGGAGAACCAAAGATATGCATCCCATTGGGAGTAAATGCAGGCGCTGCCGCCTATAATTTTCCCCTTGTAGGTAACAATGAATATTTTACTCTGCTTATTACTTACCATTTTTTCTTCCAGATACCGGAAGAACTCTTTGCTGGGAAAGTGCCGGCGTATTTTAGAGGAATAAACGTTGTGCAGCATCTGTGAGAACTCACGCACTTCTTCCGGAGTTTTGGCTTCCCGCACTTCCGCACCGTTTTTCAATCCCTTCTTGACTTGCCGGATGCGTGAGGAACTAAAGCGGTCTTCTACGCGTTCGATGCTATGCAGTGAATTGCGTACGCGTAACCAGTTTATGGCAAAGTAATGATTTTGCCGGAAAGATTTATAACCGAACATTGAGTTCTCCAGGTTACGGAACTCAATGATGAATGCTTCGCGTAATGCTTCCTTGGTGAGCCGTTGCAACATTTCGCCAAAGAGAATTTCTTTATCGGCGGTTTCTTCAAAATACTCTCCGGTACCATAAATCTCACATCGTCTGATGATGGCAGGCGGGAAGATGCGGATACTCTTTCGTATCACTGCCAATAGCTTGGATACAAACTTTCCGTCTTGGGATGCAACAATGAGCAGAGGTGTATAACCCCGAGTCGCTTCGTAAGTGTGAAACAACTCAGTAGAGTGAAATGTGTTCTTGCCCGGCAGCTCCGGGATGTCACTCCCTCGGTAATATGTGGTTAGTTTCAAAGGCATTGGCTACAAATTTAGAAAATAATCTTGTATCTTTGCGTGCTTGAATGATAATTTATTTCAAAACAATGGTATATGGACAATTTCATTGAATTACTAAAAGCCCGCCGCAGTATGCGGAAGTTTACGGATGAAGAATTGACGCAGGAGCAAGTCGTAGCATTGATGAAGGCTGCATTGATGTCTCCTACATCGAAACGAACCAATTCATGGCAGTTTATTGTGGTGGATGATAAAGAGATACTTGAAAAATTATCGCATTGCAGGGCACAGTCCTCACAATTTATAGCCGGCGCTTCGCTGGCGGTTGTGGTAACTGCCGATCCGCTGGCAAGTGATGTGTGGATTGAAGATGCTTCCATTGCTTCCATAATTATACAATTACAGGTTGAAGACATGGGCTTGGGCAGTTGCTGGGTACAGATACGCGAACGTTTGACAGCTTCGGGCATGCCGTCTGACGAATACGTGCGTGAAGTACTCGACATTCCTTTGCAGTTGCAGGTGCTCAACGTCATAGCTATCGGACATAAAGGTATGGAACGTAAGCCTTTCAATGAAGAACACCTGCTATGGGAAAAAGTTCATATTAATAAATTCGGGGGAGATAACAGTGAGCGCGGCTAAAGCAAACAATAACCGGGATACCTATAAGGCTACCGCCATTACGCTGATTGCTTTCGGTATTCTTTATCTGGTAGATAAATTGGTGCATTTCTCCGCTATAGGCCTGCCGTGGGTGATGAACAAAGATAATTTCCTGCTTTATACGGCAGTGATTTTCCTATTGTTCAAGCATGACAAATCAGTGGGACTGGTGCTGATAGGCTTGTGGCTGATACTGAATTTCGGTCTGATTACAGCCTTACTTGGTACGATGTCCGCCTATTTGTTGCCATTGGCATTGTTGGTGCTTGGAATTATCTTGTATTGGTTGTCTACAAGATGAATAGGAGTGTGCAGGATACGCCGGTTGCTTTTATCGGTGCCGGAAATCTGGCAACTAATCTGGCTAAAGCATTGTACCGTAACGGTTTCCGTATAGTGCAGGTGTATAGTCGTACGGAAGAGTCGGCCCGTACGTTGGCGCAGGCGGTAGAGGCGGAATATACGACAGAACTTTCGGAAGTGACGTCAGATGCCCGGTTGCATATCGTCTCTCTGAAAGATGATGCTTTTGTGGAATTGTTGCCTGAAATTGTGGCAGGTAAAGGAAATGCTTTGCTGGTGCATACGGCAGGTAGCATACCGATGAATATTTGGGAGGGAAAAGTTGTGCGGTATGGAGTCTTTTATCCTATGCAGACTTTCAACAAACAGCGCATGGCAGATTTCCATGAAATACCTTTCTTTATCGAAAGTAGCTCGCCGGAGGATACGGAATTGTTGAAAGCGATTGCTTCCGTTCTTTCGGAAAGAGTATATGAGGCTAACTCCGAACAACGGAAAAGTTTGCATCTGGCAGCGGTATTTGCGTGTAACTTCACCAACCACATGTATGTCCTTGCCGCCGGGCTATTGGAAAAGTATAACCTCCCGTTTGATGTAATGTTGCCTTTGATAGATGAGACAGCCCGCAAAGTACATGAGTTGGAACCGATACAAGCGCAAACCGGGCCTGCTATACGTTATGATGAAAATGTTATTGACAAACATCTGGATATGCTGGCTGATGAGCCGCAAGCGCAGGAGTTGTACAGGTTGATAAGCCGGAACATTCACCGGCTTGGTTGATAAGTACCTCGCCACAATTATTTTATACTATAAGCACTACCACCGCTATATTATCATTTATAATGCAAACTATTTATGACGAGACACTTACATCATATCTTGAGAGAATAAAAGAGAATGAAATAGTAATACCGATTGAAAAATAAAAGAACGATGCTGGACAATTTGAAGAAATATAACGTTATTCTTGCTTCCAACTCCCCTCGCAGGAAAGAATTGCTTGCCGGTTTAGGGGTGGACTATGAAGTGAGGACTTTGCCGGATATAGATGAATCTTATCCTGATAACTTGCAGGGAGCGGAAATCCCCCTTTACATCGCCAAGGAGAAAGCTGACGCCTACGTAGCCATGATGCATCCCGGTGAATTGATGATTACGGCAGATACTATCGTCTGGTTGGATGGGCAAGTGCTTGGCAAGCCGGCGGATCGTGAAGATGCCGTACGTATGCTACGTGCCATGTCGGGGCGTACTCACGAAGTGTTTACCGGAGTATGCATAACTACTGCCGAATGGCAACGGAGCTTTGCAGCGCAAACCGAAGTTCGTTTCGCTACATTGAGTGAAGCAGAAATAGCATATTACGTAGATACTTTCCAACCCATGGATAAAGCCGGTGCTTATGGAGTACAGGAGTGGATCGGCTTTATCGGAGTGGAAAATATCTCCGGAAGCTACTATAACATTATGGGGCTTCCGGTGCAAAAACTGTATAGGGAATTGTTGAAAGTGTGAAGCAGTCTCCGTTATTAATCAATCATATCAAGCATTAACGGAATATCCTCTTCATTGATACCCTGCTTGAGAATACTGTTCCGGTCTCTGGCAAACATTTCCATGAATGCGTTCCTGCTACCGCTTTCTGCGGCGGCTTTGCTATACAATCCGGCGGCCTTTCCAAGGTTTCCTAACGTCCATGCCACATGTCCGGCATTCAGATAATCTGTCGACAACGGTTTGCCGGCAAGTATTCTATCGTAGTATTTCATAGCCTGTTCGTACTTACCGCTGACGTACGAACACCAACCGATGCCTCGCCATGCTTTGATGGAATCATTCTCAAGGAAATCCAGTTTGAAGAAATATTGCAAAGCCTCTTCGTAGCGTCCTTCTTCGGCCAGACAACTGCCGGTATAGAACAGTACATTACGGTTTTCAGGTTGGATAGCTTCTACCCGGTGATAATATTCAAGAGCGCTGTCTATGTCTTTCATCTGGCGATAGCATGTGGCTAAATGGCGAAGCGTCCACAAATGATCAGGCTTCAGCATGTCGGCCTTCTGGTACGCATCTACAGCTTCCTGATAACGTTTCTCTTTCTGGAAACAGAATCCGGTCTTTTGGAAGACGTCTGCATTTGCCTGTTTCCGATCAATTAATATCCGGTAGATTTCCAACGCCTCTACGGGATGCTCTTTATGGAAGAGAAAGTCGGCAACGGCAGTCAGTAGTTCAGGATCGTTCAGCATTCTCTTCAGTACCGGATTGCGATGCAAGGCTATTTCTTCCTGGAAGATATTATGAAATTCAAACCTGTGCTGGTTTAATTTAAAGAAGCGGTATAAATCGTGTATATACTGGTTACTGATAGCTTCCGGGCGGACAGCATATTGCTTCAGACCGGCGCTATTCTTCTCTTCCATAAAGTCGGTCTGATCCGGTGGCGTCATTTGGCTTAACATCATATCGCGCTGTCCCTGCGGAAGCTGGGCTATGGTAAAACAGAATGAATATTTATCGCTGTTGCAGAAGAAGCCGGATTGCAGGATAATAGAGAATACGGATTTATCATTAGCCGGGTTCAGACCAATCAGATGTATAATGCTGGAATGCATCTGGTCGAAAGGGTAAAACCAATTATGAAGTTCCCGGAAGAAAGGATAACCTTTAAGCTGCGCGAATGTACTCATGTAGACATCGGCGCCTTCCAACTGCAATTCATTCATCTCGCGTATTTTGTCTCCTAATCCCGATTGCTCGAAGGCTTGTTCCCAGTCCGGATTGCGGTCATTCTCGTCCGTCTCTTCAAAACCGAATTTCATATTACGCATGATATTCACGTTTCTCATCATTTCGGGAATGATTTCTTCCCGCATTTTTTTGTCTATCTTTTCAGTTTCCTGGCTGCGCAATAACTGGATATATACCCGGTTCAGTTGTTTAGTGAAGTTAGGGTCTTCTCCATAGAGTGAAATACGTGCTTCCAACTCAGGGTAAAGCAGTACCCGTGACGGATAGAGGTGCAGGATAAAGACAAGTCCCACCAGCGCTCTTTGGTTGACGTGCGGGTTGGTATGTTGCAAGCCGTCGAGTAACCAATTGACCTTACGTTCGTCGAAACATTCCATAAGGCTGAGGGTAACGGCACTGACAAACAGGCATAAATCGTTGACCGCTAAAGTCTCCGAACGAAGCATATTTTGCGCCTGGACAGCTTCTTCCACAGTCCAACTGCTGTTGCTCCATGTCATCAGGAACATGACTTGGTGGGTTTCTTCATGTCGTTTCAGAATGGCATCCAACCCTTGGTAGTTAGCTAATTGAGATACGGCCATTTCGTCCGTAAATCCTTCCAGTATCTTTTGCAGACCGGAAATATCAGATACCTTCGGAAGCTGGTTCGGATTCCTGCGTAATGAGTGGTAGTAATGGGTGGATACCTCATCCAGTAGTATAAGGCGTGTCTGGTCGGCTATCTCCCAGGTATCAGCTACCAATTGACGGTAGAGTTTTTGTCGCTCCGGATCTTTCATGCCCAGCCGCATGTATTGCAACATATATCGGTATGAGGTCTGAATCTGTTCTAACCGGTTGCGGAGAGTCCAGTCATTACTGTTATGCAGGAAAGCATCCAGTTGAAAGATAGCTTCTTTCAGTCGCTTTTCTTCCAGAAAACTAACGATCTGGTTATATTGCTTTTGGATGGATTGTTCGTTCATATTTGGGCCTTTCTTTAATTACATTAATAAAGATACAAAAATGATGCCAAAAAAGTTTGAGTACCCTGAAGCCGGTAAATCCATCCCATGAGATGGTAAAATCCGTCTCATGAGACGAAAAAATCCGTCCCATGAGACGAGAATATTTGTCTCGTGAGACGAATTTTTTCATCTCACGAGACAAATATTTCCGTCTCACGAGACAAATTTTCCTGTTTCATGGGACAATTCTGCGGAACTTGCCTCTCATAACGCAGGCAGCATTAAAAAACTACTTCAGGTATAAACTTCTCGCTCCATTTGTTTATCTTTGCACCGATTTATTCTGTACATAGATACTTGTGAAGAAACAAAATATAGTAAATGATATGTTAGATAAAAATGCCAGGATATATGTAGCGGGACACCGCGGACTGGTAGGTTCCGCTATCTGGAAGAACCTGCAAGATAAAGGGTACACAAACCTTGTCGGTAGAACTCACAAAGAACTGGATTTGCTGGATGCCGTAGCCGTCCGTCAGTTCTTCGACGAAGAACAACCGGAATACGTATTTCTTGCCGCCGCTTTCGTAGGCGGCATCATGGCAAATAGCATATACCGTGCAGATTTTATTTATAAAAACCTGCAGATCCAGCAAAATGTTATCGGTGAGAGTTTCCGCCATAACGTAAAAAAGTTACTCTTTCTGGGAAGTACCTGTATCTATCCCCGTGATGCCGAACAACCCATGAGTGAAGATTCTCTCCTCACTTCTCCGTTGGAATATACCAATGAGCCATACGCCATTGCTAAAATTGCCGGATTGAAAATGTGCGAAAGTTTCAACCTGCAATACGGTACGAACTACATTGCCGTAATGCCTACCAACCTCTACGGGCCAAACGACAACTTTGACCTGGAGCGCAGCCATGTACTCCCTGCCATGATACGTAAAGTGCATCTTGCCCATTGCTTGCAACGGAACGATTGGGATGCCGTACGCAAAGATATGAACCAACGTCCGGTGGAAGGCATTGATGGCAACCGCAGTGAAGAAGACATTCTGTCCGTGCTTGGTAAATATGGTGTCAGCGATATGGAAGTTAAGCTCTGGGGAACAGGCACTCCGCTCCGTGAATTCCTGTGGAGTGAAGAAATGGCGGATGCCAGTGTATTCGTGATGGAACATGTGGATTTCAAGGATACCTATAAACAAGGCGACAAGGAGATACGCAACTGTCATATTAATATCGGTACCGGCAAGGAAATATCTATTCGCGGGCTGGCGGAACTGATAAGCTCCACTGTCGGTTATCAGGGTAAGCTGACTTTCGATAGTAGTAAACCGGATGGAACTATGCGTAAACTGACTAACCCGTTAAAGCTGCATACATTGGGATGGCATCACAAAGTGGAAATCGAAGAAGGCGTGCGGCGAATGTACAATTGGTATATCGGGGGATAATAACTGCCTACTGCGAGTTATTTATATTATTGATTATCAGAACTATCTTGATTCTCCTCCTCCCGGGAGGAGGAGTACCCGTAGGGGGAGGTGGTAGGTAAAACAAATACCGATTAATCATAAATCTAAGGAATCTTTTCACCTACCACCTCCCCCCTTTCGGGGTACTCCTCCTCCCGGGAGGAGGAGAATCAAGATAGTTTAGTAACATGCAGACAACATGTGATAGTTTCTAAATTCTAATCACAACTTCAGAATCCGGCTTCCAAATAAACCTTCTTAGCAGTAGATATTACTTCCTTCTGAGGAGTATCCGGGTACGTCTTTTTTTCTTTAGTCCATGCCTCTTCAAGTGCGTAAAAGTCAATATCTTCGAGAGTTTTCTTCTGCATTTTCTCAGTCAGATACCGGAAAAAGGTTTCCCAGCGCATCCGGTAAAAGTCTTTCAGTATGCCGTTCCATTCCCGATGGGCATAATCGCGTAGTCCTCCTTTGTCCGCGGCAGTGCGGTTACCCCAGGTCGTGATCTGCGTACGCGCATTCCATTCGTACAAATCTTTTTCCTCCGCCGTTTGCCCAATACTTCGGGCTGCATTAATCCAGCTTCCCAGCATGAATTCCGAACGGGTAGAAAGTAGCTCGTCCTGAAGGTCTATCAAACGGAGGAACTTTTTAGTAGTCCGTTCAAAAGCATAACGATCTCTGGCACGGTAAGCTGCCGTAACTTCCAATTGCGTACGACGTCCTTTCTCCGCAATAGCTTGCCGGACGATATCGACCAAGTCGTATTCAAAATTGTTATTCCCTTTGAACTCGTCTGCCACCGAAAGCATGAGTCGGGCAGCCCGGATAACGTCGTCCGCCTCGTAATAGATATCGGATTCCGACCAGGCAGAAACCGTATTGACCACTTCTGCCGGACGGGCGCAGAATACCGACTCCGTAGCCCCCTGTTGGGTAGATTCAACAGGACAATTGTAGATGGAATTGGATAACAACTTCCAAGCCTCCCACACCGCCGGCGTTGTTTTCCCGTAACGCGCTTTGATGTATTGCTGCAACCAGTCATCTTTTTCGAAACGCTCGGCTCTCCAGGGGAGTTCGCACAGAAGTTCGTACATCACGGGATTGTTCTCCGAACCTTCCATACTCAAACCGACGCCACACAGCGTTTTTTCGAATGAACTTTCCTTAGCCTTATAAAATTCGTCAATCACATGCGCCATCTTCCCATGCAAACCTACGTTGCCGCCAAAATTAAGTAACATGCAGTATATCCAATCATGTTGTCCATAGCCGTTTTCCCTTTTCCAGGTTGAATTCGGGTCTCCCCATTGCGGACGGCTTTCCGAATTCAGGTCAAGTACCAGCATGTCGCCCTGATTGATATTCTCAATCATTTGTGGGCGTGGGTTGGCTCCCCAAGCTTGGATAACCCATACCGCTTTCGGATTATTCTTCTTCATAGCTTTCAGAATAGCCTGACCGGTAGCATCAAGATCTACCCCTTTGGTACTTCCTCCTTCATGGAAAGGATCCATACTGTAATAGTTGGCTTTTCCATAAAGTTTGTTCATCTCTTTATAATAGAGACTGGCAATTTTCTGAAAGTTCGGATCAGTAGGTTGCAGGAAAGCCGGTCGGCGGTAACTGCACCACAATCCCGGGTCGGCTACGTTCAAATTTAATTTTTCTTTTGCATTGTTAGGCAGCATACCCGAGTATCCGGGTAAAACAGGCTCTATGCCATATTCACGCAACCGGCTGATAATTTTTTGTTGTAATGCAGCCTGCTGACTGTACCAATTGTCAGGGTTAGGGCCTCCCCAGCCTTCAAGGTTATTCATCAGCCACCATGCCATAAAACCGGGGCCGGCAATGAAGTCGTTGATTTCCTGCTTGTTATATCCCAACTTAGTCAAAAGGTTATACCAAACACATTCTGACCCGGTAACCGCCAGCGGAAGATTGATTCCATGCAACGCCATCCAGTCGATTTCCTTTTCCCAACGCTCCCAGTCCCAGAAAGCCATGGTATAGGAAAAAGTACAATAATTGAAGTCATAGCGGTGCTTGAGATTGGTTTCACGTCGTTCTTTCTGCGATACAGGCGGAAGAATATCGGGCAGTTGTACCTGCATATTATTCCAGGTGAGGTGAACACCTGCATAATACTTCAAATACCAATGGATACCGGTGGCAATACTTACATGGTTGTTGCCACGTACCACGACTTTGTCTCCCTGTTGATCGAGTTCGAAGAAATCCGTAGGGGATTTCACTTGTTCGATGATAAACTTGTCTGCACTGCCGGGAGCGACGCGATCCAGTAATCCTTTGATGGGCGAAGAAGCTTGCAAAGATAAGGTAATGCAGAGAACAAAAAAGAAGGTTTTTAATCTTGTCATAAATAGTATAGAGATTAAGAATTAATTATATTCACTTTTCCTAAAGAAAAATGACGCGAATAAAGCAGAAGCCAAAAGAAAGCCACATGTTTATCCGCGTCAAAATTACCATAAAAAACGGCTACTGAAAACAGCTGTTAAAAAATGTTTTATAAAAATAACCATTAAAAGTAATTGTTAACCTGTATTATTCATCTTCAGGAGTTAAAGGAGTTATCACGTTGTTAGGAGTTAAGGAGTTAAGCCGATAGGGTTGCTTATGTCTTACAGAGTATCGGCTTTAACTCCTAAGCCAACTTGTTGGCTGATAATTCCTTTAGCTCTTCTAACTCCTACAGTATGAATAATACAGGTTAAGGATTACCATCCCGGATTCTGTATCAGGTTCGGGTTCACATCGATATAGGTTTGACGAATTGGGTATAAATATTGTTTTTCAGTGAAAATCATCGGACGTTCGGGCAGAACTCTCGCCTGATAGAACGTTTCGGCTGTAGCGCCTGCTGATGTCAATCCTCTCATACCTTGCTCATCTTCCTTGAAGAAAGGTATAGCCTCTTTCCAACGTCTCAGGTCGTATAACCAATGTCCTTCGAATATCAGTTCGTTCATTCTTTCCCGGCGAACCACTTTGATCAGTTCCTGTCCGGTCTTGTTGCCGAATGATTCGGCAAAAGTCGGTAAGCCGGCTTTGTCACGAATAGCATTGAAGTAGCGCGTAGCGTCGGCATCCAATGAGCCGGTATATTCAGCGCAAGCTTCCGCATAGTTCATGTACAATTCGCCCAAGCGGATAATGGGGTGCGGGTAGGGGTTTATTGTTATAACCGGTGACGTAGCCCTAACTTCATTGGCAGGGTGTATTCCTTTCTTCAATGCGTATCCGCCATACAAGTGGTCGGCATTCAAATCGGCCTGCTTAACGCCGCTCGGTTCACCGAAGCGAAGTTTCAATGTAAGCGTATCGCCATTAATCTCGTACGGGCCACGGTCGTAACCTACGTAAGCATAAAAGCGGGGTTCCCGATTGCGATGCAAATAGATGGTAGAATCGCCCGGCAAGATATCCATACGGTTTTCCCAGTCATAGTCCGGGTCTTCATCACAAGGAATCCCGTTTTCAGAATAGAAAAATTCTACTGCTCTTAACGTAGGGCCAAGGCCACCAACCGGAGAGCCAGAAAGCGGAGCGCCAAAGCCTTTCGGCATTACGAGCGTTTGAAAATACTCTTGATTGGTTGTTTCTTTAAATCCACTGTATCCCCAGATGAGTTCATTGTTCCAAGGATTCACCATTGTATAACGTTGGTTGGCTATCGCCTGGTCGAACTTGCTTAACGGTATGGAACTAACATGTCGATACAGTTCGTTTCCTGCCTGTTCGGCCATAGTGATGGCTTTTTTGTTTTCTTCCATGGCTTTTTTCCATTTCTCCTTGTCGAAGGTCTGGCTAATCAGAGGATTACCGTCTTTGTCTTTAAAATCGGCATAGAACTCACTGTTTCCATTGAATAGCGGGCTGGCTGCAAACATATACATTCTTGCTTTCAATGCTTGAGCGTTTACTTTGGTTGCACGACCCAGGTTGTTTCTTAATACAGTCATAGGCAGGTCGGCAATGGCTCTGTCAAACATCTCTGCAACTGCAGCCACACATTCATCATACGATTTGCGAGGACGGAAAAATGTATCTCCCGAACCATTCAACGGAATCTCGGTGTCTACAATAACAACCGGACCATAATGTTGCATCAAAACTGCATGGAAATAGGCAATAAGGAAATTAGTTTCGGCAATCCACACTTTTTTACTTTCTTCAAATTTTTCTGGAAGCATTGATACGGGCACTACTTTGTCGATATTGCTCTGGAATATGTAGCATTGCTTGATTCCCTGATAGCATCGTTGCCAGATATCCAAAACCGGATTGGAAGAACTGTACTGCAATTGCTGCATCTGCAGAAAAGAGAACCACTGCAATCCCCAATGCTTGGAACAAACAGTCTCGTTAGACATCAGCCAACTGAAGTGGCTGCGGCAAGCCGTGTAGTTCGGGATATGCGAATAACATGTGTAAATAAAGTCTTCGGCGGTACTTTCGTTCTTGAAAGCATCGTCCAGTGTAGCCGTATCATCGGGAACAATGTCCAAAAATTCGCAACCATGAAACAGAATTGCGGAAAATAGTGTCAGAATAAATATAATCTTTTTCATACTTGAATCATTTAAAAAGTTAATTGTAAGCCGATTGTTGCAACACGAAGGTTAGGATAACTCAATCCTTTACCGTCACCCAGCTCCGGGTCCCAATGTTTAAACGGCGAGAAAGTCAGCAGGTTTTGTCCGGAAAGGAAAAGGCGAGCCATTTTATAGGTATAACCCAACTCAACGTTCTTCAAACGCATAAAACTTCCGTCCCGTAACCAGTAAGTCGATGGCAGATAGTTGTTGTGGGAATCCAGGTTACCAATCAGACGCGGATATTCCGCATTCGGATTCGGATTCTCCTGTCTCCAGTAGTTCTTATTCACGTATTCGAGCAATGTTGTCTGGTCGGAGGTGAACGGATGGATACCCGACATCATCAGGCTGGTGTTGGCTACTCCCTGGAAGAATATGGAGAAGTCGAATCCTTTGTATTGAACACTTCCGCCGAATCCGTAAACGATTTCCGGAACTTTAGGATTGCCAATGACCATTCTGTCGTTTCCGTCGATTTTTCCATCCTCATTCATATCTTTGTACTTCACGTCTCCAGGCTTGAGATTAGGCGAGAATGTCTGTAACGGACTGTTTGCCACATCCGCCTCGTCTTTGAATAACCCAAGTGCAATCAATCCATAATGTGGATCTACGTGGTGACCGGTGTATGCCCTGTATTGCTCTTTTTCTGAGTAATTCGGCTCGTCGTACTCCAATATCTTGTTCTTGGCATAAGTGAAGCTTCCGCGTAAAGAGACGGTCAGGTCTTTGGAGAAAGCTTTGTTGTATTCTACATTCAGGTCAATACCGCTATTCTTAACTTTTCCCAGATTGGCAAAAGGACGGAGATCGCCCGTAATTCCCGATTCGGCAGGAACAAGCTGTCTCCGCATAAAGATGTCTTTACGGGTCTCGGTAAAGTAGTCGAAGGTGATATTAAGTGCATTAAATAATCCCAACTCTATACCTACGTCCGCTTTGATTCCCGTTTCCCACCGTGCTCCTGCTGCACCGTAACGCGTAATGATACCGCCATTTCGTGAGGTTTGCCAAGTGTCTCCAAAGTAGTAAAAATTGGTAACTCCCGGTGGGGAAGCTTCCGCCGGATTCAGGTTTACGAAAGTCAGATATGGGAATCTGCCGTCTGTTGACGAGTTACCTACCCAACCGTAAGAACCTCTGATTTTCAGGTTGGAAATAATATCTTTCAAAGGAGTGAAAAATGCTTCATTGGAAATGTTGTATCCAACGGCTACGGATGGAAAGAATCCGAAACGATAACCTTCTTCGAAGTTCTCACTACCGTTGTATCCAAAGTTGGCTTCAATCATATACCGGTTGTCGTATCCGTAAGTTACACGTCCGGCAAAACCCTGATTACGTTCCGGCAGAGTCTGATAGAAGTCTCCGGGTGTATTCCTGTTATAGTCTCTTTGCAGATAGACTACCATCGCTCCTACATTATGCTTGTCATCAAATGTCCGGTTATAGTCAATGGATAACTGGTAATTCAACAGACGGTCTCCTCCATTAGATGTGCCTGTTGATAATGCCGTAGTACCTCTGTTAATGGATTTATATTGATAGCTGTATTTTCCGTCCGGCCCCTTTTCGTATGATTCAATTCCAAAATAATAGGGCGTGAAAGAACGTATCACATTGGTTGTCGCCCAATTCTTAAAAGAAACCAATCCCTTGAGTCTTAACCCTGGAGTCAGGAATTTCAAATCCTGTTCGATGTCTAAGCTGGCAATCAAGGTCGATTCATTCTTTTTGGAATATCCGCTTACCATCTCGGCGTATGGGTTACGGTATCTTCCAGCTACCGGCCCTCCATCTCTGTTTCCGAAGAGAATATAATCCTCGTTTGCCTGTGCCGGAAGAACCGGAGCAAACATAATGGGAGGAGCTTCGAATACGCCTTGATAAATAGCGGCTGTTCCTGCTGCTGAACCCGAATAATCAAGAATTTGTGTATTCAGGCGCACGTTGGCTTTTGTAGTGGGGGTTAGAGTAACGCCAACGTTGCCCTGAATACCCAGTCGGAGCTGGTTGATATTATTGTCGAATGTATTTTGCGGGTCTTTCTTCAGCATACCGTTGTCATTGTTCAGCGTGGCGCTGATGAAATAGTTCGCTCTTTCTCCACCTCCGGTCACGTTGACGTTGGCAGCTTGTGTTGTTGTGAAATCTTTGAAAAGATAATCTTCCCAATCCACATTCGGATAGATATACGGATCCAGTTTATCACGCGTAGCATCAATGATGTCTTGCGTATAATAAGGCTGAGCATCCGGCGTACGATTCAATATAGCGTCATTACGGGCAATCATATAGTCCACGCCATCTGCCACTTTCACTGTTTGGGTAGGTTGGGTGAACGAATTTTGTACCCGGATATTGATTCGCGCCCTTTCCATGTTTTTACCACTGCGGGTAGTGACCAACATAACTCCGTTGGCGCCTCGTGCGCCATACAAAGCCGTAGCTGTTGCATCTTTCAAGACGGAGAACCCTTCGATTACTTCCGGAGAGAGTGCATTCAAGTCGGCTGCGGATACTTCCACGTTATCAATAAAAATAAGAGGTGACTTATTACTGGCAAAAGTTGAAAGACCCCGAATCCAGAAGTTGGCTCCATCCGCTCCCGGCTCGCCCCCACGCTGCACGGCTATCACACCGGCAATACGTCCGGCAAATGAGTTACTTAACGTACTGGTTGGAATACGAAGATCGGATGCTTTGACTGTCTGTACGGCTCCCACCACACTGGCTTTCTTTTGCGCTCCGAAGCCCACTATCACTACTTCTTCCAATGCTTCGCTATCCGTTTCTAATTGTATAGCGATGTTCGTCCTTCCATCCAGGGCTATTTCCATGGTTTTGTATCCGATGAATGAAACAACCAACGTTGCATTGGGCGAAACCGTAATGTTGAAATTACCGTCGATATCCGTAATTGTACCTTGTGACGGATTCCCTTTGACGAAGATATTGACGCCCGGTGCACTTTCTTTGAATTCATCCAGAACCTGCCCCGTGACTTTTATATTCTTTTCCTGTTGAGGAGACTCCTCTTTCACTTTCTCTTTTTCTGCTTTCAGTATAATTTCCTTATCTTTGATTACATAAGAAAGTCCCGAACCTTTGAGCAGTTCTTCCAAAACCTCCTCAATGGTACCGTTGTAGTTCATATTCCTTTTTTGGGAATCATTCAAGTCACTCGATTTATAGAAGAAACGGTAGTCACTGTTATCTTCTATCATCGTAATAGCTTGTTGTAAAGTGATTGATTGTCCTTTTACAACAATTTGTCCCTGCATGGCATGGGCTGCCAATGGACAAAACAGAAAGATCATAATGGCATATCTGAGATGCCATCTACTCCATTTTGAGAATTGCTTCATTGTTTTTAATAGATTAGAATTAAAAGTTAATTAAAAAAGAATTATAGAATTACCTTCTTTGCGATACTTCAGGTCAAGACTGATCACTAATTTGTCGACGACATCCGACAGCGGTTCGCTCTTTCTGATTGTACCGGAGAAAAGAAGGTCATTATATTTATTGCGTTCGATAGTAATATTCACATTGTATATCCGATTAATGATGTCGATTAGTTTATCCAACCGTTTATCCCTAAATTTATAAACGCCACCTCGCCAATCCTGCTCGGCGGGAGACGTCTTGCTGCGTATTATCTTGTTTTGCTCTTTGTCGTAGATGATTTGTTCGGAAGGCAGAAGACTGATGGTTCCCCGCGAATTGTTTACGCTGAAATCGACTTTGCCTGTCACGAGAAGTATTTCGATGGGAGCGTCCGTGTAGGATTTAATATTGAAACTGGTGCCTTTTACTTCCACTTTTGCGTCTGCAAAAAGCACACTAAAGGCTGACCTTTTATGTTTCTTTACATCAAAGAAAGCCTCTCCTTCCAGTTCCACTTTGCGGTTCTTGACAAAGTCCTCCGGATACCGGATTGTTGTTCCCGAATTGAGCCATACGGTTGAACTGTCGGGTAATGTCACGGTGAGGGTTTCTCCATTCGGAGCATAACAGGTTAAGTATTTCGTTTCCTGTTTCGTGAAAAGAAGGCTGCCGGCTACAATCAGAACAATAGCCACGGCTGCCGCCATCGCTCTAAACAGATGGATGTACTTTCCGGAGTATGATAATCGAGGTTTTTCATGGCACCTTTTCGTAATGGACTTCCAGATTCTTTTCTCTGCTTCCTTGTCTTGGCACAAATCAGACGTCTGGTTCCACTGCTTAAGCAAATAGTTGGAAACAACCTCTTCCTGGGATGTTTCTTTCTTTTTTTCTTCCGTCAATTCTCCCTCAAAAAATCTTTTTAAGAGCAACTTGGCATTTTCTTTCATTCGATATGCTTTTTGGGTGTACATACTATAAATACACCCGGATGTGCGCATACCCCCAGCCGGATTTTTAAAAAAGATATTTTTATCCGCAGATTCCGCAGATTACACGGATTTACTTAACCTGTATTATTCATACTGCAGGAGTTAAAGGGGTTATCGCTGTACTAAAACCGTACTAAAATCGTGTCTGCTCCGTACCAGGGCCGTGTCAAAGCATTACCAACTCCGTACCCGCTCCGTATAAAGGTACCCTTATACGGCTTTGGTACGGAGTTGGTACGGACTACGGAGCAGATAGTGTGTGATAGGGTCTGCATGATTCATACGTTAACTCCTGAAGTATGAATCATGCAGGTCAAAACTTAATCTGTGTTATCCGTGTCATCTGCGGATGAAAGATAGTAAGCCGAAACTTCTGATACAGCCTCTGTCCGTAGGGTGGGGTGGTAGGTGAGAAGGGTAAGCGAACGTGATACAACCCGTATTTCCCGTGAATTGCAAAAAAATGTTTTATAAACCCATCACCATAATAGGAAATTTCAATACCTTTGCAGTTTATTAACCTTTCGGTAGGCTTTAATCAAATAAAATAAGATGGATGATAAAGAGCTTGTAGCTTTGGTAAAAGAGGGTAATAATGATGCGTTTTCATCATTGTATCGTCAGTATTGGGGGAAAGTGTACAACTTCAGTAAGCTATATATTCGTTCCGCCCAAGAAGTGGAAGAAATTGTTCAGGAAGTGTTTGTTAAGGTATGGGAAACACGCGACCGGCTGGATGAAGCGGAAAATTTCAAAGGTTATCTGTTTATCATAACCCGTAATCTTATTTTTAACAACTTCCGGAAAAGCTTCAACGAAGATTTTTATAAAGTATCGGTACTGGACGCCATCGAAGAATCATCCTGTAATATCGAAGAAGAAATCATTGCTAATAATCTGAAAGAATACATCGACCAGCTAATAAAAGAAATGCCCGCACGGCAAAAAGAAGTCTTTTCCCTGAGCCGCGAAAACCATTTATCCTATAAAGAGATTGCCGGAAAGCTGGATATATCAGAAAAGACAGTGGAAAGGCACATCAATGAAGCGCTGAAATATCTGAAGAGGAATATTAAGCTATTAAGTCTTTTTATGCTCGCTTGAAGTTTCTAATGGGAGAATCTTTGGGGGATGCTCCGCTTCATACCCGTTTCGTACCCGTTTTGTATTTGCTTCGTATTTGCTTTATATCAGGTTCGTATTGGCTACGTATTTGCTACGTATCTACACCCTATCTGCTCCTTACCTGCTCCTTACCTGCTCCTTTGCAAATTCGGTTTATAAGAAGAGGAGCAGGTAAGGAACAGATACGGATCAGGTAGGGAATAGGTATGCTTCGGAGGGGGAATTGCTACGGTTTGGTTGCGGTTTTAATAGATACGAAATGGTTGTGACGAGACACTAATCTTTATTTTCTTATCCCTCATGCTTTTTTCCGCTAAAAATTTGCACTCTTTTAATAAAACATTATATTTGCGCAAAATTCAACCGAATGTGCAAAATAAGAATATGAAAAAGAGTTTTATTGCTTATATTGAAGACAGCATTATACAGAATTGGGACTTAGATGCCCTAACCGATTATAATGGCGCCACGTTGCAATACAAAGATGTAGCCCGTAAGATAGAAAAGATACACTTGATTTTCGAAGCAAGTGGTATCAAGAAAGGTGATAAAATAGCCATCTGCGGACGCAACAGTTCGCATTGGGGAGTCACTTTTCTTGCCATATTGACCTACGGAGCGGTTGCAGTTCCTATTTTGCACGAATTCAAGGCGGACAACGTACACAACATTGTCAATCACTCCGAAGCCAAATTGCTCTTTACCGGCGACCAGGTATGGGAAAACCTCAATGAAGCCGCCATGCCATTGCTGGAAGGCATTATGCTGATGTATGATTTTTCCATCCTTGTATCCCGTAGCGAGAAACTGGATTATGCGCGTGAGCACCTGAACGAACTCTTCGGCAGGAAATACCCCAAGAACTTCCGTAAGGAACATATAAAATACCACAAGGATCAACCGGAAGAACTGGCAGTAATCAACTACACTTCCGGCACCACGAGTTATTCCAAAGGCGTGATGCTGCCTTATCGCAGCCTGTGGTCTAACACCGCCTTCGCATTCGAGGTATTGCCGCTGAAAGCCGGTACCAAAATCATCTCCATGCTCCCGATGGCGCACATGTATGGGCTGGCATTCGAGTTCATCTACGAGTTCGCTGTAGGTTGTCAGATATACTTCCTGACGCGTACGCCGAGTCCTAAGATTATTTTCCAGGCATTCTCGGAAGTAAAGCCCCACCTGGTAATAGCTGTTCCGCTCATTATTGAAAAAATTATGAAGAAGAACGTGCTTCCGAAACTGGAAACGCCGACTATGAAGTTGTTGCTGAAAGTTCCCATTATCAATGATAAAATCAAGGCTACCGTACGCGAAGGCGTAGTCAATGCTTTCGGAGCCCGTTTTGCCGAGGTTGTTGTAGGAGGCGCTGCTTTCAATCAAGAGGTAGAACACTTCCTGCGCATGATAGAATTCCCCTATACCGTGGGTTACGGAATGACGGAATGTGGACCCATCATCTGCTATGAAGATTGGTCGCGCTTCAAGCCGGGTTCCTGCGGTAAGGCGGTTCCGCGGATGGAAGTGAAGATACTTTCTCCCGATCCTGAGAATATACCGGGCGAGATAGTATGCCGCGGTGCTAACGTCATGTTAGGGTACTATAAAAATGAAGAAGCTACACGCGAGGCCATCGACGCGGACGGTTGGCTGCATACGGGTGACCTTGCCCTGATGGATGCGGATGGAAACGTTACGATTAAAGGACGCAGCAAGAATATGCTGCTCGGCGCCAACGGGCAAAATATCTATCCGGAGGAAATAGAAGATAAACTCAACAATATGCCTTATGTTGCCGAAAGCATTATCGTACAGCAAAACGAAAAGTTCGTCGGCTTGGTATATCCCGATTATGACGATGCCTTTGCGCATGGCTTGAATACGGCGGACATGGAACGTGTCATGGAAGAAAATCGTATTGCATTGAATGCAACCTTGCCTGCTTACAGCCAGATATCTAAAATGAAAATCTATCCCGAAGAGTTTGAGAAAACGCCTAAGCGTTCCATCAAACGATTCTTGTATCTGGAGGCAAAAGGGTAGAGGATCAAGTATTTAATAATGATGAGCATCGGCGGTTAAAGTAGTTATCGCTTCGCTCGGTAGTTAGAGGAGTTAAAGCGGGTAGTATTGCTGCTGATATACAGAGTTAGGTATCTCGTCATAAATAGTTTATATTATAAATGATAATTTAGCGAAGCGGAAGCTTCGTCACTAATAAATCCTCATTTATAATATAAAACAGTTGTGACGAAGTACTTAAAACATAAACGGAGTATCAACTTTAACTCCTAAGTCCGCTTAGGGACTGATAACTCCTGAGCAAAGTGACAACTCCTTAACTCCTGATTCGCATAAATAATCAAACTAAATGAGAAGACTTTTCCTGTTTATAACTGTATTGTTTCTGCTGATTGCAGAAATAACAGTAGCGCAAACTGCAAGTAATAGAACGCCCAAAGGCACCGGAGGGGACAAAGAACCCGTCGGCATCAACCTCTCTCTGTGGAAGAACATCGCCACACAGTCAAGTGATACCATTGGCAGCACTTGCTTTAATCTTGGTATATACTCTTCGATGAATCGCCTGAATGGATTGGGACTCAATGCTCTGGGTTCCGTAACCGAACGCGGTGTGAATGGTGTGCAGGCATCCGGAATTTTCAATATGGTGGATGGCAATATGCGGGGTATTCAAATGGCGGGTATCAGTAATGTAAACGAAAATAATCTTAGCGGTATATCTTTATCCGGTCTGGTAGGCATCACGGTGAGCCATGCCCGGGGCATTGTTTTTTCCGGCCTTGTCAGTATTATCGGAGAAGGCTCGAATGGCGTAGTTATGAGTGGTTTATTGAATATCGCCGGCTTGAAATCCTCAGGGGTACACTTGGCGGGGTTAGCCAACTTTTCGGATGAGAGTCTCAACGGCATTGCCACTGCCGGATTGCTGAACATAACAGGAGGGGAACTGAGAGGAATGCAGATAGGCGGACTTGCCAATATTACAGGCGGATCCATGCGCGGCATACAGATAGCCGGGTTTGCTAATGTTGTAGGCGGAGGTGCTACCGGATTACAAATAGCCCCTGCCAATGTAGTAAGAAATGGCAAAGGGCTGCAAATCGGGTTATTCAACTATTACAAGGAGAATTTTGACGGCTTCCAACTGGGGCTTGTCAACGTCAATCCGGAAACGAAGTACCAATTGATGCTTTTCGGGGGAAATACAACGAAGTTAAATGCCGGCGTACGTTTCAAGAACAAGCTGTTCTACACAATCTTAGGTGGCGGTACGCACTATCTGGATTTCAGCGATAAATTCTCTGCTTCTCTGTTTTATCGTGCAGGGTTGGAGCTACCGTTATGCAAGCAGTTGTTTATCAGTGGCGATTTGGGCTATCAGCATATAGAAACGTTCAAGAATAAGGATTACGGTTTTCCGGCACGCCTTTACGCTCTCCAGGCACGCGTTAACCTCGAATACCGTTTGACGGAGAAATTAGGTATATTTGTTACCGGGGGGTATGGGGGTAGCCGTTACTACAATAAAGGGGTAACTCACGACAAAGGAATGATTCTGGAGGGTGGGGTAGTGTTGTCCAAATAGTCTTCTCAACTCAAAAAGAACATCAACAATACCTGTGCAATAATCACCCGGAGGAACATGCACAGCGGGTAAACCGTGGCGTAAGATACGGAAGGATTATCGCCGGGAATCGTGTCATTGACATAGTTCAGAGCCATCGGGTTCGCCATACTTCCGCACAACATTCCGGCAACCGTGCCAAAATCAATTTTCATCCAACGGAATGCGATAATGCCCATAATCAGAATTGGAATTACGGTGAGGGCGCAACCTACGGCAATCCACAACAAACCTTCGGGGCGGAATACTGTCTGGAAGAAATGGGTACCGGCATCCAGTCCCAGGCAAGCCAGATAAAGCGATAGTCCCAATGCACGGAGCATCAGGTTCGCACTGCGTGTTGTGTAGGTCACCATGTGTAATCTCGGTCCGAAAGTGCCGATAAGAATACCTACGATAATCGGTCCGCCCGCCAGTCCTAACTTCACCGGGGTGCTGACACCGGGAATAGCTATAGGAATAGCTCCCAATGCAAGCCCCAAAACAATGCCGATGAATACGGCGCCCAGATTAGGCTCTTTCAGGCTTTTCACCGCATTTCCCAGTACTTTCTCTACATTCTGTATGGAGGCAGCTTCACCGACTACCGTTAACCGGTCGCCCAACTGCAACGTAAGTTCTGCCGTAGCCAGCAATTGCACGCCGCTACGATACACTCGGCTGATATTGATACCGTAATGATTACGCAAATGAAGCGAGCCGAGTTTCTTGCCATTCAGTTCCGGACGCGTTACAACAATGCGCTGGGATATCAACTGGCTGTCAATGGCATTCCAGTCTATATCTTCTTTGTTCCAGTCCGTATGTTCCTGTTCGCCAAATAGCACGGTCAGCACCTGGGCATATTTTTCAGAAGTGATAACCAGCAAACGGTCTCCTTCCTTAATGACTTTTTCGGAAGTAGGAATACTCACATTGCCATCTCGCCAGAGGCGTGATATCACAAACTTCGGATGGATGAGCTTTGCAATGTCCTTAACACTCATATTGAAAATTGCCGGATTGTGTACTTGAAAGGCGGCTATATATGTTTTGTTCGCATCATCCTTCTCCTTAATATCCAGGTCATCCTCTCGAACCCATATCTTACGTATCATCAATATACCCAGGATAACTCCAATCACGCCCAATGGATACGCTACTGCGCACCCCAAAGCCGGTGTGGTAGTCTCCATTCCCATCTGCTTCAAAGTTTGCTGGGCGGCGCCCAATGCCGGAGTATTTGTTGTAGACCCGCAAAGTATGCCTACCATATCCGGCAGTGATATTCCCAGCCCATAGCTACCTAACAGGGTCATAATCGTGCCAATCAGCACCACGCCGACCGCCAGCATATTCAGTTGTACTCCTCCAACCCGGAATGAGCTGAAAAAACCTGGGCCTACTTGCAAGCCTAATGCGTACACGAATATCACCAACCCGAAGCTTTCTGCGTAGTTTAGCATCTGCGGGTCGATAGATAATCCGAAGTGACCTGCAAATATACCTGCAAAAAACACAAACGTCACTCCCAGCGATACACCGCAGATATGTATTTTTCCTAACCCCAGCCCAATGACGGAAATAAGTGAAAGTACCACGACTGCCTGCAGGGCGGAATGCTCAACGAATAAACTGTATAACCAATCCACTGTATTACGTTTTACTGATTTCAGATTACAAACTTACATAAAATCCACTGTATTGAATGAAGAAAGCTATTGATTCTTTAGAGGAAATATAAAAAAAGCTATTGTATTTGTTGAATACAATAGCTTCCAAATGTGTTACTCTTTCGTACACCCTCAGGGACTCGAACCCTGGACCCATTGATTAAGAGTCAATTGCTCTACCAGCTGAGCTAAGAGTGCAAATACTACATTTTGTAGTGGATACGAGAATCGAACTCGTATTGCATGCGTGAGAGGCATGTGTCCTAACCGTTAGACGAATCCACCGGTTGTTTGCGGAAGCGGGGGGATTCGAACCCCCGGTACAGTTACCCGTACGTCAGTTTAGCAAACTGGTGGTTTCAGCCACTCACCCACACTTCCTTAAACCCGCATTGTTTTTCAAATGCGGTGCAAATGTAGGGTAAACTTTTGGACTATGCAAATCTTTACTAACATATTTTTTTCTGATTATTTCTCAAAAAGTTGTAAACGGTTAATAGTCAAAAGGTAAGAAGGTTGTAGCAATTATCATTTATAGAAGATGCTTATCCGCAATGATACTTCTAAATGAGAATTTAGCGGCAATTTGAACACAGAGGCATGGAGATACAGAGTTTTCTTTTGTAGTGCCTTTGAACGGAGAAGTACAGAGTTCTTTCTTTATTGAACACAGAGACACGGAGATACAGAGCTTTTTTCTTTGCGACGTAGTCGCCCTCTCTGTTGTCCTCTTGTTTATGTTATCTTCTTGAAAGAAAAATAAAACTCAGTGTCTCTGCGCCTCTGTGTTCAAGCCTAAATAATGCACGTTAGAAGCGTACCTGTATTTGCGCTTGAAGCAAGTTGTTGCTTTCACCGATATGACGGTTGCAATGAGTATATTGAGCCTGCAACCGGCATTGAGGGTAGAACCAATACTGTACGCCTGCCACATAGTTTGTCTGCTTGGCATCCAACGCTTTATTCTTATTCAAATAATCGTAGGAAGCAATGACATCAAGCTTGGGGAATACGCGCGCAGATGCTGTAACATAATAACCATCGCTTTTAGCCTGTCCGTCTTTTCCTGCGAGATACTCTGCGCGTATATTAACGGACTTTGTTTTGATAACCGCACCTGCCGACCAACGGTTACGGGTGTAGTCTTCGCCCACTTGTATGTCAGGATTGACAGCAGAGGGCGCCATTGCATGACCTTTACCTTTAACGAACGAACCGCCAACGGATAACCAATCCAGTGGGTTTACCATGAGGCTACCGACAATATCTTTCTGATTATTTCTGTCTGACAGGTTGATACCTTGCCCATTCATTACAGCAAGGTTATAGTTAACCAGTTTGTCGAACAAGTCTCCGTAAATCAGCAACCCCATATCACGTCCGCCGCTTGGAGAATATAACCGGTCGCTACCGTTAACACCTGCCAGGTAGCTGACTGACTGTGAATAGCAGTCTATCAATTCGACGAAGCAAGGGGACATGGGGTTCTCAATCGTGTACATAGTCTTGAACTGACCGATACGGGCGGTTAATTGAGGAAGAAACTTATATTCGGTATATACTTCCAGCAATTGGGGTGTACCGGCAAAACTGTACATGAAGTAACATGTCCAGCGGTCAGTGAGTTTACCCTGCGCCATGAAGATGATACGTTTGATATCAAGCATATTGCTGCCATTGCCTGCATCGTTGTAAGTGTATCCAAATTGGGCATAACCGGAGAGACTGATACGTTCTTTAAGGGTGTTTACCGCATTATTCAGGCTGGCATCTTGTGCTGTCAACAGTAGGGCGGAGGAGAGGAAAACAAAGGATAACAAAGTTCGTTTCATTTATGTATTCTGATATTTGAGATTTAAAAAAGAGGATATGCCAAAAGTTTAAGTTTACTATCTCTCTTACTTTTGACACACCCTCTTAAGCGTGATAATATCTATTATTATTCGTTGATAGCTGCGATACCCGGAAGAACTTTTCCTTCGATTGCTTCGAGCAACGCTCCGCCTCCTGTAGAAACGTAAGAAACGCCGTCTGCCAAGCCGAACTTGTTAACGCAGGCTACGGAGTCGCCACCACCTACAAGCGAGAAAGCGCCATTCTTGGTAGCTTCTACAATGGCTTCACCTACCGTACGTGAGCCGTGAGTGAAGTTCTCAAATTCAAATACGCCGGTAGGACCATTCCACAAGATAGTTTTGGACTTCTTGATAACGTCTGCAAAAATCTTTTCGGTTTCAGGGCCGATATCCAGACCTTCCCATCCATCGGGTATTTCGTTTACCGGACAGAATTTTGCGTTGGCATCGTTAGAGAAAGAGTCTGCAACCTTAGCGTCAACGGCCAATACAAGGTTTACACCTTTTTCTTTGGCTTTTTCGATTAAGTCAAGAGCCAATTCCAATTTGTCGTCTTCGCAAATAGAGACACCAATCTTTCCGCCCAAAGCTTTGGTGAAAGTATAAGTCATACCGCCGGCGATAATCAGGTTATCAACTTTGTTCAGCAAGTTCTCGATGATTTCGATCTTGGAAGAAACTTTGGAGCCACCCATGATAGCGGTGAACGGACGTTGAATGTCATTCAGAACTTTGTCAACGGCTTTCACTTCTTTCTCCATCAGGTAGCCAAACATCTTGTGATCCTGATCGAAGTATTTGGCAATCAAAGCTGTAGATGCATGTGCGCGGTGGGCTGTACCGAAAGCGTCATTAACATAACAATCAGCATAGGAAGCCAATTTCTTGGTGAATTCTTTCTGGCTTTCTTTAATGGCTTTTTTTGCGGCGGCTTTTTCTTCGTCCGTAGCATCTTCGGCCAAACCACGGGGTTTGCCTTCTTCCTCTGCGTAGAAACGAAGGTTTTCCAGCAACAGTACTTCTCCCGGTTGCAGAGCGGCGGCTTTTATAGCGGCTTCTTCGCCCATGCAGTCATTGGCAAATTGTACTTCAATATCCAATAAATCAGATAAGTGATTCAGGATGTGCTTCAAAGAGAATTTGTCAGTCGGACCTTTCGGGCGACCGAGGTGGGAACCGATAATTATACTACCGCCGTCAGCAAGAATTTTCTTCAGCGTAGGAAGAGCGGCGCGCATACGGGTATCGTCTGTAATGTTGAAGTTTTCGTCCAGAGGTACATTGAAATCCACACGAACGAATGCCTTTTTACCGGCAAAGTTGAATTGATCAATCGTCATAATACTCTATTTTATTTAAAAGTGTTATTAATTTGTTTTCATGAGCGCAATAATAACGCAATCCGAAAGCAGAAGCAAGCTTGTTTGATTATGCTAAGATGTAGCTTAGCTTCGTAGATTTGCGGCAAAGTTAGCGTTTATTTCTTTCTTTTGCTATGAAACCGTCATTTATTCGTCGTCTTTTGCTCCTTTTTGCTAACTTTGTACTTGTCACAATAATATTTGCACATCAATTGCAATCCGCACTTGTCACATTGCGGTGTACGCGCCTGGCAGGTGTATCGTCCGTGCAGAATAAGCCAATGGTGTGCGATGGGGATATCTGCTTCCGGAATATGCTTAACCAGTTCTTTTTCTACACTGAACGGAGTGGTACATTGTTCCGAAACCAATCCGAGGCGATGGCTTACGCGGAACACATGAGTATCTACCGCCATTGCAGCTTTATGGAATACGACGGATTGTATGACGTTTGCAGTCTTGCGTCCCACACCGGGGAGTTTTATCAGTTCTTCTAAGGTACCGGGAACTTGGCTGTTGAAGTCTTTCACCAGCATCTTTGCCATACCTACCAAATGCTTCGCTTTGTTATTAGGGTAAGATACGCTGCGGATATATTCGAATATCACTTCCGGCGTGCTGGCTGCGAGAACTTCCGCAGTGGGGAAGTCGCGATACAGCGACGGAGTAATCATATTTACCCGTTTATCCGTACATTGGGCGGAGAGAATTACTGCTATCAGCAGTTCGAACGGGCTGTCGTAATGCAGTTCGGTTTCAGCGACCGGACGATTTTCACGAAACCAGGCAAGGATTCTTTCGTAACGCTCTTTCTTCCTCATCGCAATTTATATTTATGGTAATGAGGAGATACCTTTAACCTGAAATAGAATATGGATATGACCGTGAGGCATGCTCCCGTAAGATATGCTACGTCGAAAGAGGTAATCTGGGCGATATATCCGCCGGCTGTCAGACCGATTCCTATGCCTACATCCCATGACGTGAGGTAGGTGGAAGTGGCTGTGCCGCGTTGGCTGTTGGGCGCCAGGTTGACAAAAAGGGTGTTGAATGCCGGGAACATGGTTCCGAAGCCTACTCCCAGCAGTAAAGCTACCATGAAGAACAGTATTTCCGTGAGTCCGGGTGCAACCTGCATAAGTAGGTTACAGGCTGAGAGGATAAAGAAACAGGCGCTGACAAGATACAAACCTAAGGTGATGACTTGCGTAATGCGCCCTTTATCTACCTGTCTGCCCGAGAACATGCGGGAGATAGCCATCCCCACTGCCATGAAGGTGAAGAAGAGGCCGGAACTCAGGGATATGCCGATTTCTTTGGCATACATTGCCACGTATGTGCTGGTCATTCCATAAGGGATAGAGAGTAGGAGCAGGGTGATTCCGGCAGGGATACCTTTTATCAGGACAAAGCGGTCGAGTGAAATGGGTTCCCGCTTTACGGGTTGTTTGGCGGGCGATTTTACGAGACACGCTGTTACAAAGCCGATACTTCCTGAGATGAAAGCGCAGATAAAGATGGTTTCAAATGGATAGATATCGTGCATGAAAAGCCCAATCATCGGTCCGAAACTCATAGCCATGTTGTTCATCAGTCCATAATATCCTACTGCTTCACCGCGGCGGGACGAGGGCGTAATGTCAATGACAATCGTATTTCCTGCCACGGTAACCATTCCGAATGCAAAACCGTGAATGACTCTCAGCATGATGAATAACAACAGTACGCCGGCGAGAATGTATCCGGCAAAGACGGCGATAAAGATGAAGTAAGCTATCAGATAGAGTGGCTTGCGTGCCAATGTATCGAGCAGGTAGCCGGAGAATGGACGTATGCAGAGGGAAGCGATTGTGTAGCACGACAAGATAACGCCTACTGCTGCATTGCCGGTATGGAATACTTCGGTCAGGTAAAAAGGCAATATGGGTAGTATCAGATAAAAGGCAAAGTACAAAAGGAAGTTGGCTGCCAGAATGAGGCAATAGCCGGGAGTTACAAGTTTGTCTTTAGCCATAATCTTAAGGTTTTATGTTATTACGAATAGTACAAGATACCTCATCGCAATTATCCTGATAATTTATAGGTGAGGTATCTATTCTTATTCTTACCTAATATTATATAAGACATTTGTATGATGTACCTGAAAATTTAAGCGAGCTTTTACGCTTTTAATCGATATCAATACGCCGCTTCGAATTCTTTCAGGAATCTCGTATCGTTTTCCGAGAACAAGCGAAGGTCTTTTACCTGATACTTCAAGTTCGTGATACGTTCAATACCCATACCGAGAGCATATCCGCTGTATATCTTACTGTCGATACCATTACTTTCCAGTACGTTCGGGTCTACCATACCGCAACCCAGTATTTCTACCCAACCGGTATGCTTACAGAACGGACAACCTTTTCCGCCGCAGATATTGCAACTGATATCCATTTCCGCACTCGGTTCCGTGAACGGGAAGTATGACGGACGCAAGCGTATCTTGGTGTCTTCACCGAACATTTCTTTGGCGAAGAGTAGCAATACTTGCTTCAAATCAGTGAATGATACATCTTTATCTACATACAATGCCTCTACCTGATGGAAGAAACAGTGTGCGCGATAGCTGATGGCTTCGTTACGATATACACGCCCCGGACAGATGATACGAATAGGAGGCTGTGATGTCTCCATGGCACGGGTTTGTACCGACGAGGTGTGCGTGCGCAGTATGATATCGGGATTGGCTTCGATAAAGAAAGTATCCTGCATATCTCGTGCGGGATGGTCTTCGGCAAAGTTCAAGGCGGAGAACACATGCCAGTCGTCCTCTATTTCCGGACCTTCGGCAATGCTGAACCCCAGACGGGCAAATATGTCGATAACTTCGTTTTTTACAATGGTGAGCGGATGGCGTGTACCCGGTTTCACCGGATAAGCCGTGCGGGTAAGGTCGATGTCGTCACAACCCGTATCCCGGCTTTCGAACTGTTCTTTCAGCGCGGCTATTTTCTCCTGTGCTTTGTCCTTCAGTTCATTCAGTCTCATGCCGACTTCTTTTTTCAATTCGGCGGGGATATTGCGGAAGTCTGCCATCAAATCGTTAATCGCACCTTTCTTGCTAAGGTATTTGATTCGTAGCGCTTCCAACTCTTCAGTGTTGGCGGCTTTTATAACTTCTACTTCTTGCAGAAGCCGGTTGATTTTATCTATCATAACATCGTTATTTTATTACTTACTTTCCGAAATACATAAAAACGGTGCAAAGATACAATTTAATCATTGTTTTAACTCACAAAACCGAAAATTTAAGCAGACTCTAACCTGCATTATCATAACTGTAGTAAGTAGCTGTTCATAATTAGTATAAACTAATTATGAACAGCTACTTAGTTAAAGGAGTTATCACTTCGTTAGGAGTTAAGGAGTTAAAGCCGATAGTCTTGCCTATGTCTTCCGGAGTATTGGCTTTAACTCCTAAGTAAACTTGTTGGCTGATAACTTCTTTAACTACTTCTAACAACTCAGGCATGAATAATGCGGGCTAAGATTCATACGCTTTTTCCCGTATTTATTTAGATTTGTTCAGAAAGAATAAGGTAAATATCTTTTTGCTAAGCAATTTTGTTGAACAGATATTAAAAAAACATATTTATAAGCTCTTGCGGTAACAACTTATTCTATATTCACCTATCTTGCCGTTAGAAATCAGTGGCCGCTGATATATCCAATTTACTAACATCTGTATGGTGTCCTACTCTTGACGATTAGGCATTATATGGTAATCATTCATTGAATTATGGAAATAAAGAAAACACCCAAAGCGAACCTTGAGAACAAGAAGCCGACATGGCTGCTTGTTGGTTATGTAACTGTGCTTGCCTTAATGTTTGTAGCATTTGAATGGACGCGTGACATCAGAGTGGATACAACCGGCGGCATTCGAGAAAATATCTTTGAACAAGGATTGGAAATTCCTATTACGGAACAACCAGAGATTACCCCTCCGCCACCGCCGAAGCCTGATCTGGTAATAGAAGAGTTTACGATTGTAGACGATGACGAAAAAGTGGATGAAGCAAACTTTACTACTACGGAGAATACCGGAGAAGGTGTAGACGTAAAGTACACTCCTAAAGCAGTGGAAGAAGAACTACCGGTAGAGGATGAGATTTTCGTGATTGTGGAAGATAAGCCCATGTTTGCCAATGGAGGCGAGGCTGGACTATTACAGTATCTGAGTAAAAACATAAAGTATCCTACTATTCCACAAGAGACAGGAACTCAGGGGCGAGTAACTGTACAGTTCGTTGTGAACAAGGATGGAAGTATTACGAATGTGGCTGTACTGAGAGGCGTTGATCCTTATCTGGATAAAGAAGCTGTGCGCGTGATTTCGGGTATGCCCAAGTGGATACCCGGTAAGCAACGGGGCGTACCTGTTCGTTGCAAGTTTACAGTGCCTGTAGTGTTCAGATTGCAATAATAGCTCGCAATTCTCCCTCCCAGGGTTTTGAGCGATTCTACCCTCACCCCTCACTTTTTTCTCTGCATCCCTTTATTCATCGGCGTTTGAATAGGTGAGGGTAGGAGTGAGGGTAGAGTGAGGGTAGAAGTTACCCTCACTCTGTTTTTTGTCAGTGATTTGGTTGTAACACGCTGATATACAGTGATTAAACGGGATATATATGGTTCTTGCACGGGATATATGCGGTGCGCGAACCATCTATATCCCGTGTTTGCACCATCTATATCCCGTTCGCGCACCACATATAGGCGGTGTAATTACCGCATATATCTGGTACAAACACATGATTTACAGAGTAGTAGTAATTGAAAAAATAAGCAGATTAACGGCTAAAAACGGAAGAAAGGCTACGATAAATGCCTGTTCCTGCTCCGTTTTGAGTTAAAAAAGCTTTCAACTAAAGCAAAAATGTTGCTGACTGTTTGCTATTCGGCCTGCCTTTTGTTATTTTTGCGTACAAAGTTAATGAAAAGCAAAGGAGGATATATGTGTATCAGACAAAAAGTTAATGTATTGCTGTTTCCAATCCGTTGGGGGTTGTTCTTGCTGTTGATATCTGCTCCGCAATTGCTTTTTGCGCAAGAAGGGGACAGCACGCGTATCATCCGTAACAATGTGCAGATAATGCCGGAAAATATATGGGAACCTTTACCGTTAACACCCCTTCTTAAACCGGTTCCCTCTTATCCCTTGCCTTCCCCGGAACTATCCCCGGGGCTATCCCCGGAACTATCAAACCGTTTTTCCGGTTTTTCCTTGAAAAATGAAATCCGTCTGCCCTATCAGGTTAATCCTTCTTTGCTTTACCGGGGCGATTTTTATACGGGTGGCGTAATAAAGCGATTTTCTAACGGAGAAGTGTTCGGTTCCGGAGGACAGACGAGTGTGCCGGGAATCGGTCGCTTCAATGATGCTTCGTTAGGATACCGTCACATTTTCAATGACAGACTTTCGTTGCAGCTTCGCGCCAGCGCCATGAAGATAAACATGTCCCATATCACCGGACAAGCATTCAGTACCTCAGGCAGACTGACTTATCGTGCTTCCGACCGGGTTGCCTTCAATGTCTTCGGTTCGTATAATATTGGAAATACCTACGGGATGGGCGCCGATCACTATGGCGCCACCATGTCTCTCGATATGTCTAAACGTTTCGGGATGGAGATGGGAGTACAACGCTACTACAATGGCATGAGGGGACATTGGGAGACAGTGCCGGTTGTGATACCTTACTACCGCTTTGAGAAATTTACCCTGGGGATGGATGTAGGCGGAATTTTACACGAGTTACTCCGTAATGTCATTTTTGAGAACAGTGGCGGAAGATCTGGCGGTGGCCCAACGCTTGCACCGCCCCGTTTCTCGTTTCCGGGTCGGTAGGGTGAACACTTATCCTGCGTTTGCGGGATTAAAAAATCCGTCCCATGAGACGAAGAAATCCGTCTCGTGAGACGAGAAAATTTGTCTCATGGGACGGATTTTTTCATCTCACGAGACGGATTTATTTGTCTCGTGAGACGAATTCCGATACTTTTTCCAGTCTATATATGTAAGTAATGAACCAATCTGGTTGTCCAATCTGCCAGATACAGTGGGATATTGATCAGGTTGTCATCCACTTTAAGATTATTCAGGGAATATCTGATTTTATAATCCGGATGATAATTCGTATCATAAATCGCGAGACTTTTTCCTCCCAAACGGGTATCTGACTTCACTTCTACAGGAATAATTTCTATACCCAACTGAATCACAAAATCGACTTCCGCTTTCCCAACAGATGCCCAATAGCGTGGCAATACGTCTAATTGACATGTCAGCGATTGTAATACAAAATTTTCAGCTAATGCACCTTTAAACTCCGTGTAGGCTGTATTACCTGCCAGGATGGCTTCTGGGGGTAGTCCGGACAATTCGCGCAACAATCCGATATCCGATAAATAGATTTTGAAAGCTGAAAGGTCATCATAACTCTTCAGTGGCAAGTAAGGCTTCGAACAGCAAAATACGCGATTGACCAATCCCGCATTTTCCAGCCACAGTAAAGCGTCTTCGTAATCCCTGGCTCTGGCTCCGGGTTTTACCATTTTGTAGATAAACTTGCGGTTTTCTTTTGACAACTGGCTGGGTATCGAATTCCAGATACTGATGATCCGGGGAATATCTTTACTATCGGCATGTTTGGAAAAGTCGAGTGCGTAGGCATTCAGGATGAACTGTTGTTCACGCTTTACCTCATTCATTCCTTTGTTTTCCATAAAAGCCTTCACAGCAGCCGGCATTCCGCCGATAACAAGATATTGGCGATAATATTCGGTCAGTTTGTTCGCCACGATTTGCGGAAGAGGGGCAATGGCAGTGAGTTCTTCGATGAAGTTGAACAACTTTATATCATTAGCTCTCAGAAACTCTTGGAAAGTTAGCGGATGTAATTCCATAAATTCAACTTTCCCTACCGGAAACGAGTCACCTTTGGATAAGGTTACCCCCAATAGCGAACCTGCTGCAACTACTGCATATTCCGGTGCATCTTCACAAAAATATTTCAAGGCATTCAGCGCCTTGTTACATTCCTGAATCTCGTCAAAAATAATCAATGTCTTATGTGGAAGTATCGGACTATCGGTATGCAATTTTAATTGCGCAACAATCCGTTCGGGAGCCTTGGAGTTTTCGAATATTTCATGGAGCGCATCTTCTTTATCAAAGTTGAAACTGGCTACATATTCAAACTCTGTGCGGCCGAAATGTTCCAATATCCATGTCTTTCCCGTCTGCCTGGCCCCTTTTAGAATCAAAGGTTTTCTTTCCGGTCGATCCTTCCAGGCTTTCAACTTTTCAATGATATTACGATATAAATCCATATTTAATTGGTTTTATGTTCCGAAAAATGGCAAAAATGCACAAAATACGTTCCTTTTTTTGGCAAAGATACTGTTTATGCTGAAAAAGCATAGGTTTATTGATATGTTTTTTTATCAAAACGGGACTTCCTTGAATTTTTCTGTAATTCTTTAGGTAGGGATGCAGAAAATAACATTCTTTTAGTCTATACTAATTGCTTGATTTTCTGCTCTTTTACACATACTATTGCAGTAAAGTGCCTATTTTTACGCAATGCGAAGATGGGAAATATATCCGAGTTATAACAATAAAAAAAGACCATTTCTGTTTTTATCACATATTATTTACTATATTCGCACATTAAATTTGTGATGTTATTATATATTTATCCTAATGGAGCTAAATAGAATTAAGGAAGTTTTTGATGAGAAAGGAATTAAGCAAACTTGGCTGGCCGAAAAACTAGACAAAAGTTTCAGTATGATAAATGTCTATGTATGCAACCGGAAGCAGCCGAGTTTGGATGTGTTGAATTAGATTGCAGAGATATTGCAGGTGAGTGTGAAGGATTTAATAATAGAAAACAAATATGGCAACCAATAAACATGCACAGATCAGATATCATGCTTTAGATCAATGTTTCGGAAATTCCGGACGAAGGTATTTCATTGAAGACTTAGTCAAAGCGTGTAATGATGCCCTATATCAACAAAAGGGTATTCTTGATGGTGTACAAATGCGTCAAGTTCAAGAGGATATAAAAGACATGGAGAGTATATGGAATATCCCTCTTGTAAGGCATAAAGATGGGAAACGAGTATATTATAGATACGATGATTTACGTTATTCTATCAACAACCAACCGCTAAATGAAACTGAAATCAATCAGTTGAAAGAAACAATATACATGTTGAACCGCTTCAAAGGCATGCCACAATTTAGTTGGATGGAAGAAATTCTTGCCCGATTCGAAAGCGCATTTAAGTTGAGAGGAACAACGGCAAGTGTTGTCGACTTTGAACATAATCCTTATTTAAAGGGACTTTCCCTCTTTTCTGATATTTTCAACGCCATTGTAAATAAGCAACCTCTTCATATTATTTACAAAAAATTTGGGAGAGAACCTAAACAATATACGTTTCATCCATATTTTCTGAAACAATACAATAATCGCTGGTTTCTATTTGGGCATTGTGAAAACCTGAAAGAGAAGAGACCGATTACCAATCTGGCATTAGACAGAATTGAACACATAAGCTATGCAAAGATTCCATATATTGAAAATCATGTTATTGAGTTCAATGAATATTTTGAAGACATAATAGGCGTTACTGTCCTTGAAAAAGATACAGAAAAGGTTACACTTGAGATAGATAATATTCTTTTCCCTTATGTGGAAACAAAACCACTACACGGTTCTCAAAAAATCAAGGGACGAAATCAGGCTACAACTACAATTGAGTTGAATTTGATTATCAATTATGAATTGGAGAATCTCCTTTTAGGTTATATTGATAAGATAAAAATTATCACTCCAAACCATCTTCGAGACAAAATGCTTTCAAGAATAAAAGAAGCGATAGAAAAAAATAAGTAACTATGCAGATATGCTGCATAGCTTAATTATATGTTTGTAAAATTGAAATAATATATGATTGTAGGAGAAATGAAAAGCAGTATTGATAATCTTTGGCTCAGGTTTCATACTGGGGGTGTAACAAACCCGATGGATGTGATTAAGCAGATAACTTATCTGCTGTTTATCAAACGTCTGGACGATTTGGAAGTAGCCAAAGAGAAAAAAGCCAATACTATAAAGAAGCCTGTCGAGAATCCACTATTTAATAAAGACCAGCAGGGATTACGTTGGAGCCATTTCAAGAATCTGGAAGCCCAAGTAATGTTTGATTTGGTAAGGACAAAAGTATTCGACTTTATCAAAACATTGGGTGGAAAAGATTCAGCTTTTGCCAAATACATGAGGAATGCTTATTTGGCTGTTCCTTCGCCAGTAGTACTGGAGCAGGTTGTTTCTATGATTTCAGCTATACCGATGGAAGATATGGACACTAAAGGGGATGTATATGAATATATGCTGTCTAAATTATCCACTTCAGGAGACAATGGGCAGTTCCGTACACCTCGACATATCACCAAACTGATGGCGCAGCTGATGAAGCCTACACCTGAAGATACGATTTGCGATCCCGCTTGTGGTTCTGCCGGCTTCCTTGTGGCTGTCAGCGAGTACATCCGCGAACATTACGAACAGGCATTCTACGGTAAAGATTTCGTAGATTATTATAAAAATGACATGTTCCATGGTTGCGAGTTCGATGAAACCATGATTGCTATATCAGCTATGAACCTGATGTTGCATGGGGTTGAGAATCCCGATTTGTACGATAAAAGTGCATTAGAAGAGGATTATGATAAATCCGACAAATATTCACTGGTATTAGCTAATCCTCCTTTTAAAGGCTCTTTGGAAGCATCATCTGTTGCAAAAAGCCTAACAGGAATTGTCAAAACCAAGAAAACAGAATTGCTATTTCTGGCTTTAATGCTTCGTATACTAAAAACCGGAGGCCGATGTGCTGTTATCGTTCCAGACGGTGTTTTGTTTGGTTCAGACAAAGCGGCGGTAGGTATCCGACAAACAATTATCGATAAACAAAAACTGGATGCGGTGATTTCCATGCCGAGTGGTGTGTTTAAACCCTATGCCGGAGTAAGTACGGCTATATTAATATTCACGAAAACCGAAAGCGGTGGAACAGATAATGTTTGGTTTTACGACATGCATGCCGACGGGTTCAGTCTGAACGATAAGCGAATGCCAACTCCGGACGAAGATGATACGGAGGATATTTTAAATCGCTGGAATAACCTCGAAGCGGAAACAAACCGTACAAGGCTTGAGCAGTCTTTCTTTGTACCTGTACAGGAGATAAAAGATAACAATTATGATCTCAGTATTAACAAATACAAAGAAGTAGCATACGAACAAAAAACGTATGATACGCCGGAGGTAATATTAGGCCGTTTGGAAGATATCGACATGGAGGTTGTCAAAGTTCGGAAAGAGTTGGAATCACTGTTGAAAGGAGGAATTTCCAATGAATAACGAAAGAGGGAATATAGTTATTTACCAAACCGAAGATGGGCAAACTCATATTGAGGTGAAGATGGAGGATGATACTGTATGGCTTACACAGGCTCAATTAGTTGAACTCTATCAAACCAGCAAATCGAATGTAAGTGAACACATTAAGCATATCTTCGAAGAAGGCGAATTGGAGCAGGAACTGGTTGTTCGGAAATTCCGAACAACCACTCAACATGGTGCTATAGAAGGAAAAACACAAGATAATTGGACGAACTTTTATAACCTCGACATGATTATTTCTTTAGGCTATAGAATAAAGTCTGCTGTTGCTACCAAATTGTATTTGGGCTACAGAGCGCTTGAAAGAATACATTGTAAAAGGGTTCACGATGGACGATGAGCGCCTGAAGCAACTGGGAGGAGGAATGTATTGGAAAGAGTTGCTCGATCGCATCCGCGACATCCGTTCTTCCGAAAAAGTAATGTATCGTCAGGTGCTCGATCTTTATGCGACAAGTGTAGATTATGATCCGAAATCCGATGTATCCATCCTATTTTTTAAGATTGTACAGAATAAACTGCATTTTGCTGCCCACGGACATACAGCTGCTGAAGTAATATACGATCGGGCGGATGCCAATAAACCGTTTATGGGCTTGACGACATTTTCCGGCGATTTACCTACAGGTAAGGATATAACAATTGCTAAGAACTATCTGACCACCGATGAGCTTAAGATTCTTAATAATCTGGTTTCCGGATATTTCGACTTTGCAGAAATTCAAGCCATGCGTCGTAATCCAATGTATATGTCGGACTATGTAACTCAGTTGGACAACATTTTGTTTTCAACCGGTGAGAAGCTATTAACCGATGCCGGACGTATCAGTCACCAACAGGCAATGGAAAAAGCCAAAGCCGAATATAGAAAGTATCAGGTAAAAACCATTTCACCTGTAGAGCAAGCTTATTTAGATACGATTAAGGCATTGCAAAAGAAAGCTAAGAAAGGAGGAAATAATGAATAAGACGGGGTGGAAGCAGGTGAAATTGGGAGAAATATGTAGTGGTGAATCATCCAATGTTTCCCAAAACAAGATACAACATCTAATGGGTAATTATCCTATTTTTGGAGCAAGTGGTTATATCCAAAACATTGATTTTTACAAGCAAGACAAGGAATATATTGGGGTAGTAAAAGATGGAGCAGGAGTAGGAAGGGTAATGAGACTCCCGGCTGAGTCATCTATTCTTGGGACTCTACAATACATAATACCAAATAAAGGAACAGATATAAATTTTCTATTCTATCTATTGGGTAAATTAAAATTGGATAGATATGCATCTGGGGCAACCATTCCACATATTTATTATCGAGATTATTCCAATGAAAAAGTACTCTTGCCCCCATTTGAAACTCAACGCCATATAGCCGCCACTTTAGACAAAGCCAATGAACTCATCGCTTTACGCAAAAAGCAATTGGAAGAATTGGATGCACTTGCTGAATCTGTGTTTTATGAACTGTTTGGTGATCCGGTGAAGAATGAAAAGAGGTGGGAGAAACTAACGTTATCACAGTTTTATAAGAATGGAAATTCAGCAATAAAATGTGGACCTTTTGGTAGTGCATTGAAAAAAGAAGAGTATACGTCTTTCGGCATCCCAGTATGGAATATGGACAACATTTCTAAAAATGGGAAATTTGACAGCTCTGTCAATTTGTGGATTAATACTCAAAAATATAAAGAGTTAGAATCATACAATGTTATTGATGGTGATATAATAATTTCTCGAGCTGGGACAGTAGGAAAAATGTGTGTTGTTAAATCTCAATACCCGCAATCAATCATAAGCACTAATTTGATTAGATTGAGATTAAACGATAAATTGCTGCCCCTGTTTTTTGTGTTTCTGATGACTTGTTATGGAAATAAGATATGTAGATTGAAAGTTGGAGAAGATGGGGCATTTACACATATGAATACAGGTGTATTAAATAGTATCATATTCCCTTATCCTCCTCTTTCACTCCAAGTTCGCTTCGCTACCATCATCGAAAAAATCGAAGAACAAAAAACACTGGTACGCCAAGCCTTGAAAGAAAGTGAAGACCTATTTCAACGATTGATGGAGGATTTGTTTCATCCCAAATAAAAGCAAATGCCATGAAAAAAAGCAATTTCAGTTTTTTGGAAGACCGTTTTCCTGAACATTATAAGTTAGCGGTAGAGGCTGAACAAAATATGTTTGCCAAGCCCCGCACATCGGTCATATATGCTCGCCTTACGCTTGAAGAACTTATTAAATGGATATACACCTACGATACCACCTTGTCAGATAATATTCCGGAGAAACAAACGCTCGAAGGTCTGATGTATCATGCTCCTTTCAAACAACTGATTGCTTCTGTTCCCAACATGATTGATGGCTTAACGGTGATTCGTAAAAATGGGAATCAAGCTTTGCACAACAAAAATGAAGTATTACTCCGCTATGCGCATGTGTCGGTCAATAACCTGTATGAGTTTGCCAAATGGATATATTACACCTATATTGACAGTGCTGTCAAATTGCCTTTTTCACTGGACAATGCATTAATTTCCCGTGGCGATGGTTCCGCAGAGAATATGGCGGCAGTTAAGACATTGCATACTCAATTAGACCAAATCAAACAGGAAGCCGAACAATCACTTCAACAAAAAGAAACCGAAATAGAACGGCTTCGTGATGAAATAGCCCGAATCAAAGCTGAAAACCAAGCTAAACCGGTTGAGGCATTTACCCTGAATCCGGCAACGGAAGCGGAAACCCGCCGGGTACTTATTGATGTGATGCTACGGGAAGCCGGTTGGCAACTGAACGATAAGGATGATACCGAGTTTGAAGTTTGCGGTATGCCAAACAAAACAGGAATCGGTTATGTGGATTATGTGCTTTGGGGAAACGACGGTTTGCCATTGGCAGTGGTAGAAGCAAAAAACACATTACATGACTCTCGCAATGGACAACATCAGGCTAAATTGTATGCCGATTGTTTGCAAAAACGTTTTGGTCGTCGCCCGGTTATTTTTTATTCCAACGGATACGATACCTGGATATGGGATGATTGCTTGTATCCACCTCGCAAGGTTTCGGGATTCTATTCCAAAGATGAGTTGGAATGGACAATTTCAAAACGCATAAACAAACCCTTATCCGATGCACAGGTAAATAAAGACATTGCCGGACGCTATTATCAGGAAGAAGCACTGAAACGGGTAGCCGAAACATTCGATGCTAAGCACCGGAAAGCATTGCTGGTAATGGCTACAGGGACAGGGAAAACCCGTACAGCCGTTGCTTTTACGGAAATGATGATGAAACAGGGATGGGCACGCCGGATTCTCTTTCTGGCCGATCGCAATGCATTAGTCATTCAGGCAAAAAGGAATTATGTCAAATTGCTACCTGACTTATCTTGTGCCGACATAACGAAAGAAAAGGAAAATATCCTTAATCGAATGATTTTCTCTACTTATCCCACTATCATCAATAAGATAGACAGTGAGAAAATCAATGATTTATTAGTGTACTCACCCGGTCATTTCGATTTAATCATCATTGATGAAGCCCATCGTTCTATATACCAGAGATATCAGGCCATTTTCCAGTATTTCGATGCTTTACTGTTAGGGCTTACGGCTACGCCTAAATCAGATGTCGACAAAAACACATACGAATTCTTCGATTTGGAAAACCACAACCCGACCTATGCGTACGAGTTGGATAAAGCTGTGATAGATAAATTTCTTGTTCCACCGAAGAAAGTGGTAGTAACAACGAAATTCCTGCGCGACGGAATTAAATATAGTGAACTTTCGGATGAAGAAAAGGCTGAATACGAAGAAAAATTCTACGATGAAATAACCGGCACAATGCCTGAAGAAATAGATTCTTCAGAATTGAACCAATTTGTGTTTAATCAAGATACCGTCGATAAGGTCTTAAATCAGTTGATGGCCGACGGACTAAAGATAGAAGGCGGTGATAAAATCGGAAAGACTATCATTTTCGCTAAGAATCACGACCATGCCATTTTTATTCAGGAACGTTTTTGCAAATTATATCCTCATTTGGGTGGCGACTTCATTCAGGTAATCGACAATTATCAAGCATACGCGCAAAGTTTGATTGATGATTTCAGCAATGCCCGAAAACATCCTCAAATCGCAGTATCGGTCGATATGCTGGATACGGGCATTGATATTCCTGAGATTCTGAACTTGGTCTTTTTTAAGGTGGTTCGTTCATCTGTTAAGTTCTGGCAAATGATTGGGCGGGGGACTCGTTTGTGTCCGGGTATTTTTGGTATTCCAAAAAGTGAGGAAGACAAATCGAAAGACAAACAAGATTTCTTAATATTCGATTATTGTGGCAATTTTGAATTTTTCGGAGTCAATCCGGATGGGTTTGAAGCTAAACTGCCAAAGCCTGTGTCTCAACGCATCATGGAAGCCCGTATTAGAATAGCGCAGGCTTTAGACGGTAAAGAGTTCGAAGATGAAGCACATCAATCGTTGCGAAAAGAAATATTGGATACTGTTCATCAAACAGTTTTACACTTAAACAGAAACAGCTTTGTTGTTAAAGCTGTATTGCGCGAAGTCGATACATTCGGCAAGAGGGAAAAATGGGATAGTCTCTCCCCAGCAGATATAGCAATCGTTTTCGAGAAGTTGACGCCTTTAGCAGAACCTGATGATCCGGATGAAGATGCTCGTAGATTTGATTTGCTCATGTTGAATTTCATGCTTTCATTTATTGAAGGGAATGCAGATGTCTATAGATATACGTCGAATGTAAAGTCCATATCCCAAAACCTATTAAAGAAAATAAATCTTCCGCTCGTTAAACAGAAAGAAGGACTATTAAGAACTATCACTATAGAAGATTTCTGGAAAAAATCAGTATCAGTTGTTGCATTAGAAAATATAAGGGTTGAAATCCGCAACCTCATCCGGCTTTTGGAGAAAGAAAAAAGAAGCATTGTATATTCCAACTTTGAAGATAAATTGACATCATCTGTCGTTTCGGATGCTTTGGTTACTTATACCATGTCGGATAACTACAAACAGCGTGTAGAAAGATATGTTCGTGAGAATGAAAGTAATCCTGTTATCCGGAAACTGAAACAAAATATCCCAATCACTTCGTCTGAATTACAACAATTAGAAAACATGTTGTTCGACGGTAAAGAAAGAGGCACAAAAGAAGATTTTATCAAAACCCATGGGCAACAACCATTGGGTAAGTTTATTCGAAGTATCATAGGTTTGGATGTAAATGCCGCAAAAGCTGCATTCGGTGGTTTTTTAAATGCAGGAAATCTCTTTGCTGATCAAATTCGTTTTATAAATATGATTATTGACTATTTAACTAAAAATGGAATAATTGAAGCCGATATGCTCTTCGACGAACCATTTACAAAATTCCATACTCAAGGAGTTGCCGGACTATTCGATGATGATACTACCTCTAAAATCATAGCGATTCTGAACCATATCAATGCCAATGCAGCGGCATAACAAATAGCTAAAAACAATCCGAGAAACTCGTCAAATAAAAAATGGCGAGTTTTTTTGTTTCTATGCAGATAGGCTGCATAGTTGCATCTCATCTTTGCAGTATAACTTTAAAAGTATATCAATATGGATTATTATTATGTAAACAAGAACGCTCAGCCAACAGGCGAGCACGAAGTACACAAAAGTACATGCAGTTACCTTCCCGATGTAAACAACCGGATTGGATTAGGCTATTTTTTCAGTTGCGCAGAGGCATTAAAAGAAGCCAGAAAGTATTATAACAATGTAGATGGCTGTTATTATTGTTGCCCAACCTGTCACAAGAGGTAATGCAAAAAGTTAAGAGAAAAATATGGTCACTGTTATACCAGCAAATAATAGACAGGGTAGTCTTTCCTGAATAATTTGAGATTACTTAAAAACATATGTTTATGAGAGCACCTATAGGTACTACTGCATCTACAGGACAGAAATGTCCGGAAAGTGGTGTATGGCAGGTTGTGGCTTATCCAACAACAACTGCTCCAATAGCCAAAGGTAATACTATGCCTCCGTATAGCGGAAAAGCTGTAACATGGAAACTTATCCAGTACGCTTAATAGTATTGTAAAAGAGGGATTATTCCAATGGGTTAGGATAATCCCTCTTTCCTTTTTTATAGTTGATCAAAAAAGAAGCGCAGGAAGTTGGGTTTTGCGCAGGTTATGAACATTACGCTCATTTCACACGGGCATTCAAACGAAAATCGGACATTTTCCATTGAACTACTGGAGTATTAGCTCTAAGCGATAAATCCAATAGAAAACACTCTTCAAAACACCTTACCTCAAACATTTTTTTTGTTCTTATCACGTATTATTTACTATATTTGCACATTAAGTTTGAGGTGTTAATTATATATGTCTATTCCGATGGAACTAAAAGAAATATTTTTAAGATGAAGCAGTACAACCGAATCATGTTAGGCAAAGGTGGAATTTACGCTGACACCTGCTTGAAAGAAAATTATATTGGGGCTGATTTTAATATAAATCAGGATTTATCAGGGAAGTTTCCGGAAGAATGGCGATTATTCAATAAAGAATTTATACCCATTTACTTACAGGAAAATCCTAAGAAAGGAAAAGTTTCGGCAGGATTGTCCTGTGGTATGCTTTGGACTATCTGTAAAGGACTGAAAATTGGCGATATTGTTTTATGTCCCAATGGGAATAGCGAATATTATGTAGATGCTATTTTTGGTAATTATTTTTATGATCCAAGTAAGCCGCTTTTTCATTGCCGTTCGGTTCAATGGATGCAAAAAACTATTTCCCGAAAAGAAATGAGTTCCGAATTGCAGCGTTCGACTGGTTCAAAACTGGAAACACACGCCACTTGCCAAAGAATACGATATTTATGAAGACAATGGTGATTTAGTTGGTCAACAATATCCAAGCGATACAGGCCCGATAGATATTTTAGCTATCAGTAAGGATAAGAAGACTATCTTGGTTATTGAGTTAAAGAAAGGTCGAACATCGGATGTCGTTGTTGGACAGATTCAGCGATATATGGGCTACGTGAAAGAAGAATTGGCAGAGCCTAATCAAGCAGTAAAAGGGATGATAATCGCGTTGGAAGCAGACACTCGTTTGAAAAGGGCGTTAGCGGTTACCTCGAATATTGAGTTTTATCGTTATAAGATTGATTTCAAGTTGTATAAAGGAATGTAAGAACAAAAATATTATGATTGCCAAAGACGAACTCAAACATATCCTCATTGATACGGAAAGTTATCACATTGAGCGAACTATATGAAACCAACACCCCAGTGCAGTTCTACGAATACGACGACCGGATTGAAGTTCAAAACCCAGGCGGATTATATGGGAAAGTCAGCCCTGCAAACTTCCCAAATGTAAGCGACTATCGTAATCCGTTTATTGCTGAAGCCATGAAGATGTTGGGTTATGTCAATCGTTTCAGCCGTGGCGTGTATCGGGTTCAAAAGGAATTAGTAGAAAACGGTAATGGTGAAGCTGCATTTGATTTTTCGCTGATTACGGCTTTCAGAGTAGTGGAAAAAGTTTCAGGAAAGTATTTTGAGGCAGGTTTTGGGGCAGAGAATGTACTGGAAGCCCAAGAAACCCCCAAGAAGCCCCCAAGAAAAGCCCAAGAAAATTCAAGAAGAGATTATGGCAATAATAGGGGCAAATCCGCAAGTAACACGTAAAGAATTAGCTGTGTTGTTGAATCGATCACCCGAAAGTATAAGGCATCATTTACAACAGCTAACCCAAAACAGTGTCATCAAGCACGAAGGTTCCACTAAAGCTGGGAAATGGGTAATACTATAGGATGTGGTTCGTCACTTCTATGCAACTTTAGGTGAATATTGGGGCACATTCTGCAATGCAGTTCCCTTTCTGGTATAATGGTTGCAAGATTCCCTTCTACTATAACTTAAATGATTATTGCGTAAAAACCACGAAGATGTAATTTCTTCTAAAACTACGATGAATAAACAGTTTGAAGCAAACTGCTTGCACCAAAGTAGCGAAGAATCTATAATTTTCATATTATAATTTCAGGTGATTATAGAAGATAATCACAAAAAAGTTTTATATTTGCAGGCAAAACTGTGCTAATTTATAGTGATAAATAGCAGTTATGGTTTTTGTTTTTTAGAATTATTAAGCGCAAGAAGCGTAAAGTTATTATCCCCTTCTCTTTCGAATCTGGAAAATTCAAAACGCCATGGGGTAATAGCAATAGTTTCTTCACGTCTATGTATAAACTTAGGCGTGAGGGCTGTTGTCTATTTATGGTGTCGGGCATTTTCCAGAGCCTTGAAAGAGAAGAAATAGACAATAACAGTCCTCACGCTTTCTTTATATATAATCCCCGCTAACTGAGGATAGGCGGAAGAAACGAAAAACGTATATGACAAACAGTTCTATTACACGTTTATTTCCTGCAGGTTTGATAATGTTATTATTCCTGTTTGCTGTTCCACATTCGGTGACAGCGCAAAACAAAATTCAGGTTACCTCTTTTCAGCGGATGGAGACTGATATTTCGGCACGCATCACTGCTCCGAAGAAAGATCAGAATGGTGAGATTTGTGCCCTTATCCGTATCGTTACTACCGAGAGGGATTTTATCTTTGAACCGGATGCCCTTGGAATTGTAGCACGCGAGAATAAGCCGGGAGAAATCTGGCTGTACATTCCACGCGGGGCAAGACGTATCTCTATTATGCACGAGAAGTATGGCGTTCTACGTAACTATTTCTACCCCGACCTCATTGACAGGGCAATGGTGTATGAAATAGAACTCAGTGTTGACGATGAAACGAAGAATGTAGCCGCAGACACTAACATGCAGTTGATAGTTATGCGGACAGAACCTGCCACTGCTGATATCTACATTGATGATGAAAAGATGCCGACGGAGAAAGGACTGTTTACGGCTACTATGAAGAAAGGCGTACATACTTATCGGGTTGAATCCCCCATGTATGCTTCCGAGGCCGGTATTGTTGATTTGGGTAGTGAACAAAAGATTATGAGTGTCACATTGAAACCCCGTTTCGGTTATCTGGAAGTTTTTTCTTTGCCCGAACAGGATGCGAAAATTTATATAGATGATGAATTAGCCGGAGAAACGCCTTATAAAAGTGATCGTATGCCGCTGAAGGACTACCGTATTCGCATAGAAAAGGAATTCTTTTTCCCTATAGACAGTGCTGTTACCATCGTTGCCGGAGAGACGAGCAGTCTTACATTTCAAATGATATCCACAATTAAACCTAAAGAGCCTCGCCGTACATTGGTTATGCTTGAAGCCGGCTGGCATCCTTCGCAGACCTCTTTTGGCGCTATGGTAGGTTTTGCGGCTAACAATGGCGCTTATGTGCGTTTCCGAAGCGATTTCGGTTCTGTATCCGCTGATCTGGAATGTGATGATACGGGAAAACTTACGAGTGGCGGGACAGGTACGCCATATTATAAGGAAGGCGTTACAAAGAAGGCACGTATGTCCGTAACCGCCGGATATATGCGACGCATTACCAAGCCGCTTTATGCTTATATTGGCGCAGGTTATGGTAATCGCGCTCTGGCTTGGGAGACGGTAGAGGATGAATTGGTGAAAAATGTCGATCACTCTGCCACGGGTATTGCCGCAGAAATCGGCGCTATCGGGCGTTTTGGCAAATTCGCACTTTCAGTAGGTTGCCAGACTGTGAACTTTAAGTATATGGAGTTGAGTGCCGGTGTTGGTTTCTTCTTCTAAATCAATTATTGATAATTTATTAGTAACGATATGAAAAAAATACAATATATATTGTCTTGCAGCCTATTATTGTTGATGGCAAGTTGCGAGAAAGATACAGAACCGACAAATTTCGCCCCAAGCCTTACTACAGGAGCAGCGTCGGATATTTATCGTATGGGCGCCACACTTTCGGGCAGTATTCAGAAGTCCGATGCGACGGTGGTAAACGACTTTGGTATTCTTTATTCCGAATTGCAAAGTATGGCGGAATATACGGAAGTGAAAGCTACTTCTGCGGATGTAACGTCTTTCAGTATATCTTTGAAAGACCTTCAACCGGGTAAAACGTATTATTATTGTTCTTATGCCGGTAGCGGATATAGCTTAGCGAAAGGGGAAATAAAATCTTTCACAACAACGGAGAGTAATGCTCCGGTATTTGGCGAGTTACAAGTGACTAATAAGGATGAGAAGAGCTTTTCGGTTTCGACTACGATTATTGACGAAGGCGGAAGTGAGCTTGTGATCCGTGGTTTTTGCTGGAAGTTATCGGGTGGCGGCGACCCGACCGTAGAGGATAATGTTAGTAATGTTTCATTGGAAGCTACCGCTTTCACCACGAGGGTCAATGATTTAACTCCCGATAAAGCCTATGTGGTACGTCCGTATGCCATCAATGGCAGAGGAGTGGGTTATGGAGAAAGTGTAACCATTACTACTAATACTTCTACAGCTCCGGTAGTATCCAGTATTACTCCGAAAGATTCTACTGCGGTAACCGTAGAGGTCGAAGCACGCGTGCTAAGCCATGGGGACTCACCAATTACAGAGAAGGGCTTCTGCTGGAGTTCGGAGACTCCGACGCCTACTACGGGGCATCTGAAGAAAGTTGTCGATGGAGAGACCGATACGTTTGGTGCGGTTATTGATGAATTAAGGCCTAATACTACTTATTACATACGGGCGTATGCGATAAATGGACAAGGTACCAGCTACGGTGAAGTCTTTGTTTTTGTGACAAAGGAATTACCGACATTGAGAGTTTTGGATATTGAGGTTGATGGGGTGAATGTCAGGGCTTATGGACAAGTAACTCCACCTGTTCCTTTTATTCATTTTGGCTTTGCGTATGCGACTAATGAAAATGATTTATTAAATGGAACAGGAGATTATATCTCTATAGATATACATGCTGATGCTACTACTACTTATGATCAAACAACAGGAGAATTTAGTGGTGTACTTATTGACATAAAACCGAATATAACCTATTATATTTATGCTTTTGCGGGCGTTAATGTAGGCTCAGATTATTGGGAAACGATTTATAGCGATATTGTACAGTTTACTACCGGCGCTTCCCAAGCCCCTGGAATTTATTCATTGGAAGATTTGGTTGCTTTCCGTGATGCGAAGAATGCCGGAGGGGATCTGTCGAAGTGGAAGAATGAAGAAGGGGTAATCAATATTTTTTCGGATATTGATATGAGTTCGATTGATAATTGGGATATGATTAATGAAATCAATCAAGATGAAATTCTGGATGGAAACGAGCATACTATTTCCGGATTGAAGATGCAATGTACAACTACGGAACGGAGTAGTGGTTTTATACTCACAAATAGAGGCTTGATTCGTAATTTGCATTTAGGTACAGGACTGATAGAAGTGATTGGCAAGGATATTTATTATGTGGCGGCTTTATGTGGATTTAATGATAGGGGAAAAATAGTTGACTGTTCGTCTGAAGTTAACATTGTTGCGCAACATTTTTTATCACAAGACGGTAATGCTGTTTTTATAAGTGGTATTTGTGGCTATTCTGGCATGGAAGAAGCTCAAATTCTCCGTTGTGTGAATAGAGGAAACATAGAAGGAGGTCATACGCTTTCCGGAATATGTTCAATGAATAATGGAGTAATAAAAGAATGTGCTAATTATGGAACAATGACTGGGACAATGACTGCAAAAGAGTCAACTGTGTATGTGTCGGGTATAGGCAATGGACTTGATGATAATTGCCAAATATTTAATTGTACAAATTATGGTTCTATAAATGCGAGGCAGGCTTGGGTTGCTGGTGGAATTTGTGCTGCTTCCTTTGGAAAAACGGAACTTTGTACTAATATGGGAGATATTATAGGAGGAGGTAATACAGGTGGAATATGTGGTTATTTACTTGAAGATCTTAATGCAGGGGCAATCGGTATTCTGCAAGAATGTACTAATAAAGGTGAAGTTACAGGTGAGCATTGTACTGGTGGAATTTGCGGGAGTGTTATGAGTAGCACTACTTATTTGAATAATACCAATGATGGTACAGTAAATGGCGTAACCGGAACTGATGCCAATGCTATTGGATGTGATGAGAGATAATATACGAGTGTAAGAAAGTAGGTGTAAATGAACTTCTTAACAGATAAATGATTATGAAATAAATAAATTGGAATGTTATGAAAAAAGTAATTATTGGTTTTATGGCAATTGCCATAGTTTGTTTATGTGGTTGTAAAAACACTCAGTCTAAGGGTAGTGATGAACAGCAAAAGGCGGATTCTCTTGCAGAAGTAGAACGCGCCTCATTCCGGTCATCAGACTTGGATTGTTATAATTTGAAAGGGCACGTTAAAGAGTGCGTTATGAAAGCTTATGATAAGGAGGGAAAAGAAAATGGAGATTTCAGAAATCTGTCTTTTACCAAAGAAGGCCTGATTGAAAAGGATGAGACACCTTATCGCGGAAAACTCTCATTTGAATATGGAAAATCCGGAGAATTTCTGGCTGGAAAGGATTTATCCTCTACTGATATGAAAGTAACATTGAAGCGTGATAAGAATGGAAGAATTCAGAGTGTTCGGAGACAGGCCGCCGATGGCGGAGACTCGGACGCTCAATATGAACTCAAGTATTCGTATGATAAGGAAAACAGGCTAAAAGGTATAGAATGTTCTTATTGGGAAGCGAGTGAAAATATTACATTTTCTTATGCTTCTAAGGAAGATTTTTTTGTAGCGACAGAAAAGATTAATACTGGCGATTATGAAGTTGAAATCGTTACTACTAAGTCATATAATTACGTAAAATTGGACTCTTATGGAAACTGGGTTATGAGAGAAGTAACGGCTACAGAAGACAAAAGTATAACAGAGATGGGAGAGGAGGCGTCCACTACGACCCGGGAAAAATTACCTGTGGTAATAGAGAAAAGGGAAATTGTGTATTGGTAGAAAATCGGTAACGGTGATGTTGCATTTGATTTTTCGCTGATTAATCAATAAATGACAGCTCTGGTTTTTACCTTTGAGAATTGCTAACAGAAATAGCATTATAATGAAAATTGCGTATGATTGATGTCATACGCAATTTTCATTATAATGCTATTTCTGTTTCCTTGATTTCCTCCTATAAAGAGTCAAAAAGGCAATTTTTCATCCTCCTTTTCCTCCGTTCCTTTCTTTTCATTGCTAATCTTATATTTCAATGGTTCGTTATAAAATCATATAATATTTACGATATTCATGCTACCCTGTAGGTAGCTATATCAATTAGTTCTTTGACAAGCTTAGCATTTATCT